>TBL_comb47_HYPODRAFT_10001167_pt1 | contig 34377 bp, 37 predicted proteins | sample TroBogypolimnion_40_FD_10682 | JGI IMG/M metagenome (IMG submission 10682)
CTTCTGAGTTGTTTATGTAAACCGACCGGCTGCCCTTAGTTTGGCGACCGAGGCAGCCGGTCATTTGTTTTTAGAGATTATTTATTTAGTGTAAGAATCTTTTTTATTCTTATATTTTCTGTCTGTTGGAAAGAGAATTATATTATCCTTAGGATTCTCATCTTCCTTATTGGGAACCAAAAAACTCATGTCATGGGTTCCAGTCTTCTGCATTTCTTTATCCACCGCAATAACTTCATCCATTTGTGTCATTCTGATTATATTGCTTTTAATTTCTTCTGAATCAATCGGATTTGATGTCGCACAAATTCCATCAGCCATACATTTCATGATCTTTGAAGCTTCAGGTTTTTCAGTAGGCAAATAAGATGTCATAGTTTTTTTCTCCTGCTGTTGGCCTTTAATAAGACTTGCTAATTGAGCTTTTGTATTTGGAGTTTCAGCTAGTGCCTCAGCTTCCATTGCTCTGAAATCAGCTTTATTAATATATTCGTCAGTATTAGCATCAAATACCCATGCTTCCTGATATTTATTTATATCTCTGCGTAAATAGACTTTTCTTCCTTTCATTCCACTCATCCACTCAGCGAAGTAATAAAGTCTGTATCTTTGATTTATCACAATGCCATTCCTGCCAATCGTAAGAGCATTAGGAGTTGTTCTCATACAGAACATTTTAAGGGATTCATTGGTTATCATATCCAAGCCTTCAAATTCTTTTCTGAAAGCTTCCTCACGACTTCTACCCAGGAGAGTTTTTCCCCAACTTTGATATTTCTGAAGAATATTTGTAACAAAGTATTCAGTGAGTTTTACAAATTCTTCATAGTCCAGAATCTCGCCTCGTTTAATTTGACCTTCAAGAGCTTCAGGGCGTTCAACATGATTACCTCCTCTGTAACCTGGCATCTGTTTATCCATCCATTGTTTCCAGGTCTTCCAGTCACGCTCAATAGTTTTCGCTTGAGCATTGTAAGGACGTGAGAAGTGAACAACAATTCCTAAGGTACTTGTTAAACTCCTTACTTTAGTTTCCTCATTTTTATCAAGTGCCTTAATTATCCTTCTACCTCCTGCAAAATCTTTGCACCTATAATCTTTGCCATTATCAATGTAGAGTGATTTGGGAATTCCATATTTGGAAGCTGCATTATAAAAAGCCTGGAATATATGATCAGCATTCGGGTCTTCCCAATGGATACAATGACCCATCCAGTTACCTGTTTTGAAATCTCTCCACCCAGTTATCCATGGATAGACCGGCTTAGAAGTTTTCCTATTATCATTTTCAAAATATTTTAAATATGCTTTTACGTTTTGATCAGGATTATCAGGCAATTTGATTAAAGTGGCCTGATCAAGCTGTCTGTGATCTGAAACCCAGCAATGTCCTGCTTTTAAGTTTGTATAATCCCTATCTATGAAACGTGCATATTTTTTATTGTATGCTGCAGGACCAAAACGAGCCAGATATATAGCTGGTTCAGGCACTTCTTTTTCAAGCCTGCGTAGAAAGGATACTGGTGATGGATAAGGACTTGATTTATCAGGACAAACTCCTTCTAACCTTTCCATTGCATAACCTTGAGTTACTTTCCAGCAATTCTCTAAAGTAGGTCTGCTTTCACTTAAATAAAGCTGTTTAAAAAAATCATAATCACTATCATCAATAATACTTTTAGAAGCATTCTTTCCGTAACCTGGTATCAAGCCGGTGATCCCATATTCTTCATATTCTTTTTTCATCTTCATGAAGTTACCGTAGCTTAATCCTTTTATGGAATATTCCTTTGCCCAGGATATAAGTAATTTCCGCAGCTCTTTTCCCTTTATCCCGACAGACTCTTTAATCAGGGGTAAATATTTGTCAACATAATCTCTCTGCCATTGAGGCAGTCTTGAATATAGATCTGTTTCAACCTCTATGTCGGATGTTTGGGGGATAATAAGATTCTGTGGTTGAGGAGAATAATTAAAATTTTGAGCAATCGAAACATTATTGGTTTCTTTAGGAAGGGGAGTAGTAGATACATTCTGATTGATGCCGATGGTTCCTATTACTGTGCCATTCATACCAGGAAGAGAATCCTGATTTATAATGAGCTTATAATATTTCTCCTGAGCAGCCTGGGGTAATGAACTGAGGAGGATCTGATAATGAGTACCACCTCTGCCAGTTTGTTTCCTGGTAATATATTTCCCCTTATTTAAGGCAATCTGAATATTTTGTTTATGCATGTCCATTATTTCTGCTGCTTCTCTAACCTTCAACCAAATTTCTTTGTTCTGTAGTTCCATAGTTGATCTATTTTTGATCGTGAATATGTTTTAGAATTTCTTTAATTAAGTGACTCAGTCAAATACTTCGAATAAATGAAATACCAATGATCCTTTAGCTAATTGAAAGGTTCCGATATACCCTATATGTTCTAACATCTTTTTATTTATATCATGGCCGGTTCCAAATAATATAAATTCCCTTTTTATAAGCGGAGCGTCTTCATCAGTAAGTGCCCAAATGACAGGAACTTCTTTTTGAACCTTTACACAAAGTATATGTGCATCGGCTCCCATAATAATTTTCTGATGATCAATCGTTTGAAGTTCATATTTAAATATTGTCATGACTCTATTTCTCCGTTAATTTTTTAATGACTCTTAAAATCTTCTCTATAAAGCATCTGCCATTTTTTAGCTTCACAAAAGCTATTGACCCTGATATTATTGCCTCTCCTTCAGCGCACCCATATTTATTAACATGAGTCTTATCGTAATTCCTGTAAGTATATATCCCGTCCCTCATGATCCAGCCTCGGTTAATGCTTCTTCTTTTCTATATTCTTCCCTGGTCTTTCCAAAATGATGAGGAGCGCATTCATCACAATAATACTCCCCGCAGTAAAAACATTTGAACATAAAGATGATGGATATTATGCGCCTGCATCCACAAGTAACTTTAGTAGTTCTTATCTCAAATACCTCATTGGTCTGAGCAAATATTCTTTTTGTCTTTTCTTCACGGGCCTGCTCAGTCATTTTACTTCCTCCGCCTGGCCTAAAAAGATCCCGCCATCCCGGTTGTAAACAAAGATTATTTCTTTGTCTTCATTTCTTGTTGCTGCATTGACAGTCCTACCAATAATTTTTTTCATGAACTCACCCCAGTAAAACTTTCCCCGGACTTTAATACCTTTGGTTGTGATTAAGACTAATTTCATACCATCACCGCCGTTCCAAGAAGCTCGCAGCTACACCAGTCATAAATCATTATCTCATTTATAGCTGATTCTAATAAGTAAACTTCATAATCCAGATATTCGATCATCCAGTCTCCCCAATAAATTTTCCCATTATAAAATATTCCGTTCTTCCCAATCACTTCAGGTTTAACAATAACTTCTGAACCCTGAAATTCACTCCGGACAATCTCATGCCCATTGGGAAACAGATCTGTTGTCCCGTTAATCATATCCCCAATTCTCCCTGGGCCTTGATTGCTTTCTCGGCATAATAAATACTGCTTAATAACTCTTTAATAGCCCCTTCAGCCAGCTTTTTATATTCCTTCAATGCCTTTACATCAGGTCTTTCAAGATGATCAACAAACGCTTCTGAAACCCGGTGGGTTGAGTTTATAAACTTCTTTACTATTGCCTTCTCGTCTCCCTTCTCAATCTTGAATGAAGGTATTTTAACCGGTGGTAAATGACCTGTTAACCGGCATTCGAGATCAAGGACATCATATTCCTGGGTTATGTTCTGGAAAGCCGGTGCCCAGGCGATCGGGAATGGTGTATCATCATTAGGAGAAGCTGATTTATAGATTAATGAGACACTTTTACCTGCGATCTTAGCGAATTCTGCAACCGGGATCTTCTTTTCATTATCAATCACCAGCTTCGAAAGGGCCAGTTCAAGAGCATCTAAATAATCAAGATGAATTGGGAGTACCATTTTACTCTTCTCCTTCTTCTCTAAAATCAATTTTTAATTTTGCCTTTAGTTCAGGAATAAGGATCCTGTGTAAAGCTGACTCTGCAGTCTTGTGTTCTTTGTATTCGCGGGCCTTTGATATATCAGAACTGACATGCTTCCCTGTCCAGTAAAACTTATGCCCATTCTCTTCGAGTATTAAATAGTAGTTCATGTTATTTTACTCCCGGAGAGGTTTCGGGTTCGTTATCGAACTCAACGGTATATTCATATCTATCGAGAGTAACTGTAGCTCTCTTCCAGCTTGCCCAGCTTTGCCCATAAAAAAGAGTTATCAATATCTTTGCAACTAAAATGCAGAACCAATCCCATAGATTTGGTTTATTAGAACCGGTTTGTTTGTTTATAAATTTCATATTCAACCTTCCTTCACTCTTTTAAGAGTTCTGAAATCAGGAGAAAATATATCCCCCTTATTCATTCCAATTGTAAGAGAAGGTATTCCACAATTAAGGACTCGTTTAGCTTCACTTCTAGTATTTAATTTTACAAAAGTTGTTAAAGTAACATCCTCTGGTTCACCGTCTGAATGGCAAAGCATACCATCAACTTGCCACCGTGTTACTTCATTAGTGTTATTCATCATCGTCTCCGGAATTATCCTGGTAAACAGATGCCGTATGAACATTTCCTTTTTCAAATACAATCATGGTACCAGGACGGCTCTCGCAATAACTAACCAACCCCAAAAACTTCTTCCATAATCTCTCCGGAAGAAGCGATCTGTAATTTGACATTGTTACCTGCATGACTCTACTCCATTTAATATTATATGATTGATTCCAAATTCCATGAAAAATTATAATGGTTTATTTTTAGATTGTAATAGATTCTTAATTATGGCAGCTTTATTTTTACGCATATCAACAATGAGGCGTTCAGATGAAACTCGATAAAGGTCTTTCATATTGCAGATCCGCCAAAAAAGCCGCTTTAGAGTGGATAAGCGAGGAGGAAATTGAAGATCTGAGAAAAGATCTCTTAAAAATTGGATATTTAGATTACGTATATTTTTTCTTATGTAATATTGGTAGCATTCAGGAGCTTTTATATCTGTCTCCAGGGGAGAGGACAAGCCTGAAAAAATGGGATGATCAAGCATATAATAAAAGATTCTTGAAACTTGGACTCTATCATTATTATCAATTATCTGAATCGTTTCTGGAGGAAATAAATGGTAAGTCATTCGATAATGATTGTCCATACAAAATTTTAATAGATCTTGGTGGAACTTCTCGTCTTGCACTTTGGAAAATTCCTTTGTGGGAATGGCCATTTGGTGGTCTGAATCCATTCGAAGAAAAGAGACCAGCATTAAAGATCTATCCAATTCAGAAGTCTGAGGTGAAATAGTTTTATTCATAATAAAGCTGCCAGGCTACTAAGTGAATGGATCCAGGTTTTGACTTTTGCTAATACTGCAGGATTATTATCCAGCCCACGCATGATCCGGCTGACATAAGGCCTGCTTACTCCGACCGCTCTGGCACAAGCAGCTTTGTTTATGCTCTCATGATTAGGAATCGGAGGAGTTGTTTTATGTCCATATTTAATTTTCTTTTTCAATGCGCTTTTTATCGTCTTTTTTTATAATTTATTTGTTACGTTTTAGTAACTGCACAAAGGTAAATGATTCTTGAACCTTTGTCAAGAGTAATGTCACTATTTCATTTACTTTATTTTTATGCCAAATACTTTAGCCCACAATTTGCGTTCTGCTCGATTATCTATTGGTTTATCCCAAGATGCCATGGCTGAAAAACTTAACATGGCTGGAAAAGGTACTATTAGCAATTGGGAAACAGGAAAAAGTGAACCAAATATTGATAATTTAATTAAGATTGCAGAATTAACTGGTAAATCTTTAGACTGGTTAATTGTTGGTGAGAGGATTGAAACTAAATTAAACCGAACTTCCAATATAACAACTTCTGAGTTTCGAGTAGAGGCAACAATTGCAGCCGGTCATGCAGAGTTATACGATCGAACAGATAATTATGAATTCAAAGCACTAGATTATTCCCCAAGGGAGAATTATTTTTGGCTCCAGGTAGATAAGAAGATTGGCGAAAGTATGAAACCATTTCTGTTAGAAGGGGAATATTTACTCTGCGGGGTCAAAGAAAAGGTTAGATCTGGAGACATCGTTGCAGCAAAATGGGGAAAGAATAATGCAGCAGTCAAAATTTATAATGAAACTGATACTGGAGAAGTCATTCTTTCCAGTTATAATCCGCTTACTCCTTTTATTTTCTTACGGAAAAAAGAAGTAATTTTATTTAAGGTAATATTAATTGAAAAGATCAGATAATAATTCAGATTTTGAAATATCATCAATAACAATCATAATATATGGGTATTAGAATGAAATCCTTTCTTTTATTGTTTTTAATAATATTTAGTATCACGGTAATTTGGCCCCAGAATAGTAAGAAAAATACTTTACCAAAATTACAGGATTTAATGTCCGTGTTAGAAATAGCATCATTAAATAGAACTTTGTGGGACTTAGCTATTAACTATCCCGATGAAAAATATAAAACCAAATCAAATAAGGATGTAATTTCTGATCTTAAAAAAAGGTTAGAGATTCAATCCCTCCAAAATGATAGTTTAGGAAAACTAGTAGAATATCAATTGTTCAAAAAATATAATACTAATGTTCTAAATATGTTTGCCGAGCTTGGTCTTATCGGTGAAGAGTTGGGAATGTTTATTTATGTTGATAATTCAATGCCAGTAAATTTTGCGCTTAAAGATAACCATTTAACTTTTCTATTAATGGGAGTTGCATCAGAAAATTCATTTAATACATTACGTTTAACTGCAAAAGAACGAGCGGTCAAAATAATTGAATCAATGATTTTACCTACAATTAACAAAATTTACAAGTCTTTTAATGAAACAGAAATAAAATACATCGGGATGGCTGTTACATATGGTAGTAAAGATTTTTCTGATGAATCAAGTGTACTAAATCAAAAACCAGAAACTGTAATATTGGTTGTCTCCATGGAAAAGTGCAAAGATTATATCGCAGGCAAAATTACACAAGAAGAATTAGTAAATGCATCAGATATATTCCAATCAAGTCGTGATATGATTGAGGGTGTAAAGAAAATAAAAGTAACAATTGAATAATTTTATTATACTTTATTTTGGATGTCTGCCATAATGGCAGATGTTATTTTTAATAAATTAATGTCACTTCGAATTTTATAATATAAATATTCTCCTAAATTGTTTGAATTTGAGTTAGTTTCGCTACTGACATTTAAAATTTAAATGTCACTTTTAAATATCACTTTGGATATTCTAAGTGACATTAATTGATATTGGATTTTATTCATATTGTTTCTTCGGATGGCTTTCAAAGTTTAACTAATGGCCTATTAAAGAGGTTTTGATGGCATCATAAAGGAAGATTAGTATATTCGATCTTTAATAATGAAAATTCTCAAACTAAGTGTAATTTTTGGCATTAATATGCAAAAAATGGCAAAATATCTCAAACTAAAATGACCCCCAATTAATTCTATAAGCCTTTATAAATAAATAATTTGTGGCAACCGCCTTTTAAATACGAGAGTCTCAAATTACCTGATTAATTATAAGCCTAAATTGAAAAAAATTTTAGAATTAGAGTGAAATATGAATGATTCGGAAAATATAATAATTCCAAATAAGAACAATTTTGTTTCAGCAAAACCGGAACTAATGGCCCCAGCGGGTGACCGTACAATGCTGACTGCAGCAATAAAAAACGGGGCTGATGCTGTTTATTTCGGTGTAGATAAACTAAATATGCGGGCAAAAGCAGCTAACTTTTCAATAAATACTCTCCCAGAGATAGCTTCTATATGTAAAGAAAACAAAGTAACAACTTATTTGACACTAAATTCAATAATAAAGGAAGAAGAGATATCTGAAGTAAATGAAATAATCTCTGAAGCCCAGAAATCAGGTATTGATAGAATAATCTGCTGGGATCTATCTGTCATTCAGAAATGCAGAGAATATAATATGCCTTTCTGCATTTCAACTCAGGCGTCTATATCAAATTCATCAAGCGCTGCATTCTATAAATCGCTTGGTGCAGTTAGAATAGTACTCGCCAGAGAATGCACTCTCGAAGAGATAAAGAAAATCCGCAAGACAACTGATCTGGAAATTGAAACCTTTGTCCATGGGGCAATGTGTATAGCTGTAAGCGGAAGATGTTTTATGAGCCACCATCTTTTCGGCAAAGGCGCAAATCAGGGAGAATGTATTCAGCCTTGCAGAAGAGAATATGAAGTTTATGATCCATCTATTGATAAATCGATGATAATTGGGACTGACTATGTCCTCTCCCCTAATGATTTATGCAGCATTGAATACCTCGATCAATTAATCGATTCCGGAATAAACTCATTTAAAATTGAAGGAAGGAAAAGAAGTCCTGAATATGTTGCCAAAGCTGTTTCTGTTTACCGCAGGGGCATTGATTTATATTTTGAAAATAAATTTGATGATTCTGTTAAAAAAGAATTACTAGCCGAACTGAAATCTGTATATAACCGGGGTTTCTCCTCAGGATTTTATTTCGGAACACCCAGTTCTGATGAATATGCCGATATTTACGGAAGTAAAGCAACAACAAGAAAGGAATATATTGGAAAGGTCATTAATTATTATAAAAAAGCCAATGCAGTTTATATTCAGATTGAAACCGGAACAATAGAATTATCCGACAACATTATGATTATCGGACCCACTTCAGGCGTTGTGGAATTAAAACCAGACAATATTATTAAAGACGATTGTAGTGTCAGTCTGGCTGTTAAAGGAGAAAGAATTACTATTCCTTCTCCTGAACTGGTCAGACCACATGATAGCGTTTATAAGATAGTTACGATCTAACTTATTGCCTAAATGGACTATTTTCTTAACAGCAATTCATTGTCATTGTAGAGCTTCAGACCATTTGTTATCACTTTATAAGCATCTTCCCTTCCTAGGAATTCTTCAACAATAACATGTTTATGTTCAAGTTTTTTGTAATCCTCAAAGAACCTTCTAAGTTCAACTATTGTGTGAGGCGGTAATTCGGATAATTCGTTTATATAATTTACCGACATATCATTTTTGGCTACGGCTATTATTTTATCATCTTCCTCATCATCATCTATCATCCGCATAACCCCAATAACTTTTGATTCAATAATGCATAATGGAATTACATCTATCGAACATATTACCAATATATCCAGAGGATCTTTGTCATCGCAGTATGTTCTGGGAATGAATCCATAATTTGCTGGATAGTGGACTGATGAATATAGTACCCGGTCAAGTTTCAGAAGCCCGCTCTCTTTATGCAATTCATATTTCCCTTTGGATCCCTCAGGTATTTCAATTATTGAATTTACAAATGCTGGGGCTTCGTCACCTGGGTTTACATTGTGCCATGGATTGAAATGACGGCTCATAGTGTCCTTCTAATAACTGATAAAAATTAATTGTACTAATATAAACACAGGAAGGCGAACAATAAGTGAGAATTTAACCGTATAACTGAAAAAGTCTGGCATTTTAATATTACTTCGGCTACAGCTATTATCATAAATTTTAGACCATAAAAACCAAAATTTTGAATAACCTTATCAAATTCTTTATCTTTGTAAATTATTAAAAAATCACGAAGTGTTATGAGATTAAGTAAGTCCTTTGTCCCAACATTAAAAGAAGTTCCAAATGATGCAGTAGTCGCCAGTCATATTTTGCTGCTCCGCTCAGGTATGGTAAGAATGATCTCTGCAGGTATTTATTCTTTCCTTCCGCTCGGTTATAAAGTTATTAGAAAGATTGTCGATATTATACGGGAGGAAATGGAAGCTATCGGCGGTCAGGAATTTCATCTGCCTGCCCTTAATCCAAGAGAAATATGGGAAGAAACTAATCGCGTTGAATCATTTGGCGATACTATGTTCCATTTGAAGAACCGGGAATACGTTCTTGCACCTACACATGAAGAGATTATTACATTTCATGCCAGAAACGTTGTTAAATCATATAAAGATATGCCTCAAATCTGGTATCAGATTCAAACTAAGTTCAGGAATGAAGCTAGACCGCGAAGCGGAATTATTAGGGGCAGACAGTTTCTTATGAAAGATGCTTATTCACTCGATACTTCATTTGAGAATCTTGACACGGCTTATAGCTTTCATGATGGTGCTTACAGAAGAATATTCGACCGCTGCGGTTTGAAATATTTCGTTGTTGGTGCTTCCAGCGGAGCCATGGGAGGAACCGGATCAGAAGAATTCATGGTTAAATCTGATGCGGGAGAAGATACCGTAGCATTTTGTGAATCATGCGGTTATGCCGCCAATGTTGAAGTTGCGGAATCTAAAATTGAATACCAAAAACGTGACGATTCCAGTTCAGTAATAAGTGAAATCTCTACTCCTGATGTAAAGTCAATAGATGAGCTTTGCGCTTTCCTGAAAATAGATGAATCTCAATGTGCAAAATCAAGAGTTTATATTTTTAATAATGCACCTGTTCTGATCTTAATGCAGGGCAATGATGATGTCAATGAAACTAAACTTGAAAAGATTTTAGGGGGTACAATCAGACCAGGTCATCCTGAAGAACTTAAAGAAATTACAGGCGCTGACGCCGGCTCAATTGGTCCTGTTGGTTTTAAGGGAAGAATAATTGCTGATCTTAGATTAAAAGATAGAAACAATCTTTACAGCGGCGCTAATAAGAATGATTACCATATTGGCGGAATTGATTTTAAACGTGATGTGACTGCAATTGAATATTTAGATCTGCGAACCATTAAAGCAGGAGAAAATTGCACTCGCTGTAATTCAAAGCTTGATGTCTTCAGCGCTATTGAACTTGGACATATATTTAAACTGGGAACAAAATACTCTCAGGCAATGGGCGCTATGTTCCTGGATGAGAATGGTAAGGAAAACCCTATAATAATGGGTAGTTACGGAATTGGCGTTGATAGAGTAATGGCATGTTATGTAGAACAGCATCATGATGAGAATGGTATTATCTGGGATAAAACTTTAGCCCCTTTCCAGGTACATTTGTTAGCACTTAACATGAAGAAAGATAATATCGTTGAAGCGGCTGATTTGATTTATAATGATCTGAAGAATTCTGGTATCGATGTTTTGTTTGATGACAGAGTTGATGCACAGGCAGGATTCAAATTTAATGATGCCGACTTATTAGGAATGCCGATTCAGGTTATTGTCGGTGATAAAAAGTTAAAGGAAAATAAGGTTGAAGTGAAAGTGAGAAAAACTGGAGAACGCTTCGATGTTGAGTTAAGTGAGTTGAAGAATAAAATATCTGCCCTTTTAAAATAACCGAATTTTCTGTCGAATACTTATTAAAAACCCCTGGTGTCATTACGCATGCCGGGGGTTTTTTAGCTATAAAAGTATCAATATAAATTTATAATGCTTCCTTATTCATATATCTTAACCGGTCCGCCATAACTTTCATTATCTGCGTTACAAACATTGGAGTCTGTGCAAGCAGAAAATTAAATCTTTTTTCATTTATTACTACTAGTTTACAATCAGTTACAGCAACAGCGGATGCACTTCGCGGCTTTTTGTCTATCATTGCCATTTCGCCAAAAACTTCACCCTCTTTAACAACATGAACAGAAGATCCGCTGACCCTAATTTCCACCTCTCCTTCTACCAGGGCATACATTACATCTCCTGGATCACCTTCACTGAATATTATACTCCCTTTTTGACAAAATTTATAATCATTATAAAACCTTGCTGCATTTGCCAAAGACATAGTCAATCTCTCCAAATATTTTCCATGAAATACACTTTTTCTACATACAACGAAACGTTACTTTTTTCGCAACAAATCGGAACTAAATGTAAAAATAAGAAAAATAATTCCCTGATATTCTTATCACTTTTTTATTAACCTTATTTCCCTTTAAAACTGTTCTTTATCACTTAAATTAACCGCTTACCAAATTCTTATACTAAATAGTAACTATTTTAGAGATTTTGAGGTCTAATATTTCAAAAGACTATCACAGGAATATTAATATGAACAAAATTTCACTATTTATAATTTCAGTTTTCATATCGGCGTTTACTTTGTCATGCGCCAGAAATCACATGTCATTTGGTAATGATGACTTGAATGTCCTTCAGGAAAAAACATTTCAAATCAATCCTGGGAAAACAATTGAATTGAATACATCTGTAGGTAATGTTGAAATAACAACCTGGGATAAAAAAGAAGTGTATATAAAAATCTATGGTAATGAACGTGCTAAATCTAAAGTTCAATTTACATTTAACAATGATGATGAACGTATTGAGGTAATTGCTAAATCGAAAAATAATTTCCTCGGATTCGGCAGTTCAGGAATAAAAATGCGGTTTGAAGTCAAGATGCCTGCTAATTTTAATCCTAAGATCAATACTTCCGGTGGAAATATTAGCCTGGCAGATTTAAACGGTAATCCCGAATTGAAAACATCTGGCGGTAATATTTCTGTAAAGAACTCTTCCGGCAAAATCATTACTAATACTTCAGGCGGCGAAATAAATGTTGAGAAAATATCCGGGATCTCAAAATTATCAACTTCAGGCGGTAATATCTCTGCCGTGGATTTTACAGGTGATTTTAATTGCAGCACTTCCGGCGGGAATATTCATCTTCAGGCAAATAACTCAAAAATACATGCCGAAACTTCTGGCGGAGATATTAAACTTGATTACTCAGGACAAAATAATGGAATTGACCTAAGAACTTCCGGTGGTAATATAAATATAGAATTACCCTCTGACTTCAACGCTTCCGCCCTTTTAGCTACCTCAGGAGGACATGTATCATGCAGTTTTACCGGTAATAAGGCTGTAAAAGTAAGTTCAGAAAAGTTTGAAGCCGATATTAATAATGGCGGAAATCAACTTATCGCCAAAACTTCAGGCGGCGATATTAAAGTTTACAAAAAATAAGTAGCTGACGATTTTCATCTCCACCAAACGCAGTCTGTTCTCCACTATTAACAGACTGCGTTTATTTTTTATATTCCAGTTCTATTGAGATATACAAATAAGTTTTATACCTTTATTGTTAATATTAGACCGATTTATGAAACATTTAATATATCATTTCATTAACGATGATGAACTTCTTCGTATTACCAATAAGATAAGGGAATATGAAAAGCTGACTGCCGGTGAAATCTGCGTAAGCATTAGAGAGAAAAAACATTTTATGCAGAAACGGATGACTGTGGATCAATTGGCAAAACATGAATTTGTAAGACTCGGAATTCATAAGACAAGGGACAAAACTGGAATTTTAATTTATATTCATTTGTCAGACAGGCAGTTCCATATTCTTGCCGATTCGGGAATTAATGAAAAGGTAACACCAAATACATGGCATAAAATTAAAGACGTTATGCAGGAGTTCTTCGCAAAGGGGATGTTTGCTAAAGGAATAATTTATGGTGTTGAGGAAGTTGGGAAAATCCTATCAACTCATTTCCCTGTTAAACCTGATGACACAAATGAAATTCCCGATCGGGTTATTTTAAGTTAAAAAGAAAAAATGAAAGCCCATTAAAAAATGGGCTTTGTTCATTAATTGTTCAGATAAGGTGTTACTTTTGTTATTAGCGTCTGCTTGGGCACTGCCCCTATTACTCCATCAACTACTTTACCGTCCTTAAATATTCCGATAGTGGGAATACTCCTGATTCCATATTTAACTGCAATCTCCTGATTTTCATCTGTATTAACTTTAACTACTTTAAGTTTTCCTGTTAATTCTACTGCTAGTTCATCCACAAGTGGTCCAACCATTCTGCATGGACCACACCATGGAGCCCAAAAATCAACTAATACAGGTAAATCGGATTTTAATACTTCCAGATCAAAATTCGCATCTGTCCCTTCAATCGTATTTTTCATATTATTTCCTTTTTATCTGATTAGATGAACAGAATAAAGAAAGGATTCACCAGGTTTTTTGTACTTAACCTCAGAGGTTTAAGATAACCTCTGACGTTGAAAATAATATAGTTAGTCTTCCTGGAGAACAGATTCTTCGGGAATCTCAATTTCTTCTTTAGTTTTATTCCCGAAAAGCTTTTTGAAGAATACCGGAATTGTCTCCTTCCACATTTCAAATTTCAGATATACTACCGGAACAAGTATAAGTGTAAGGAACATCGAACTCGTTAAGCCGCCTATAAGTGCCCACGCAAGTCCTGATTTCCATTCAGACCCTGAACTTGATGACAAAGCGATTGGCATCATGCCAATAATCATTGATACTGTTGTCATAACAATTGGTCTTATTCTTGATTGCCCCGCTTCAATTAGAGCATCGAATGTACTCATGCCGCCCAAACGCATCTGATTTGTTCTATCAACAAGCAGAATTGCATTCTTGCCGACGAGTCCGACAAGCATAATTATTCCAAGTATCGAAAATATGCTTAATGCTTTCATGGTAAGGGCGAGTGCCAAAAGTGCCCCAACCATAGCCACAGGAATTGAGAACAAAACCACAAATGGATATAAATATGAATCATAAAGAGCAACCATTACCATATAAACAAAGAGGATGGCCGCGAGCATTGCTAATCCAAGACTGCCAAATCCATCTGCCTGGTTTTTCAGATCACCATCATATGCAATCTGTACACCGGTAGGAAGTTTGGTTAATGCCATTTGCTTTTTAATATCTGCGCCAATTGAACCGCTTGGTCTTCCGATTACTTGCGAAGAAACAACAACAGAATTAATTTTATCCCTTCTCTGCAGTTTTGTAGGACCCGTAGTCTGGTAGACACTGGCAAACTGCTGAAGCTGAATTGACTGTCCGCGGCTGTTATTAAATGTCAGCCTGCTAAGATCAGCAATGCTTGAACGGTCGAATTTGTCGAGTACAATTCTAATATCATATTCATTATTTCCGTCTCTGTATTTAGAATCATCGTCACCGGTTAAGGCAATACGCAAAGCGCTTCCAACTTCGGCAACTGATAACCCGAATGATGCAAGCTTTTCCCTGTCAATTTCAATACGGGTTTCAGGTTTCCCATCCTCTGAAGATAAACGCACATCAGAAGTGCCGGGGATGTTTTTTACAAAACCCTGAATTATATTCGCGCTCTTCATAACGTCCTCGCGACTTGGACCGCTTACTATTAATTGAATGGGTGCCTGATTAGCAGTTCCGAAAATACCAATTGGATTAACATGCACTTTTATCCCTGGAATCTTCTGCACATATTCTTTAATCTCTTCACCAACCTCATCGGTTGATTTTTTCCTTTCTGTTTTTGGACTCAATGTAATATTGAGTTCTGAAACGTTATTTGACGACTGACCAATTAACCCTTCATTAGCTGCGCCGACATTGACGAATACCTTCCTCACTTCGGGAATTGAACTGATTTCTTTTTCAATATTTTGGGTAAGGTAATTTGTGTTTTCAAGAGAAGATCCTGCTGGCATCTCTAAAATTACTGCAAACTCACCGCGATCGGTCTGTGTCATAAATTCAAAACCGATAAATCCTGCTGGTAATAAAGCGAATGAGGCAATAAAAAGAACTACAGTAACTGCAACAACCTTCCATCTGTTATTAAGTGACCATCCAAGAACCTGAATATAATTAGCAGTGACTCTTTTGAATTGATTTTCAAACCAGATTGCAAACTTTCCAATTATAGTTCTGTTTGTAAGTTTCTCAAGACGGCTAATCCTGGAAGCCAAAAGAGGTGTAACTGTGAATGAAACAAAGAGACTTAATAATGTTGAAATAACAACTACTACAGCAAACTCGCGAAGTATGTTTCCTACAAGCCCTCCTGATAATGCCAATGGTACAAAAACCACAACATCGACCATCGTGATAGCAAGTGCGGCAAAACCAATCTCGTTTCGTCCGTTAAGCGCTGCCTCCCTTGGCTTTTCTCCTTTTTCAAGATGGTGATAGATATTTTCCAACACCACTATGGAATCATCGACTAGGATACCCACTACAAGTGAGAGTCCCAATAACGTCATCAGATTAAGAGTGAAGCCGAATGCATACATTACAAGGAATGTTGAAATAAGCGATGCAGGAATTGCAAGCATTACAATAAATGAGTTCCTGATATTGTGCAGGAAGAGGAACATTACCATAGCTACCAGAACTACCGCAAGTGCAAGATCTTCCTTTACCGCATTTGCAGCATCTATAGTATATAAAGAACCGTCTTCAGCAATATCAAATTTTACATTCTGTGTTTTGTAATCGGATTCAATTTTCGCAATTTCTTTTCTGACAAGTTTACTTACCTCAACAGAGTTGGCGTCAGATTGTTTCGTAACAATACAACCAACAGAAGTAACTCCATTAATTCTGCTCAGGTTTGTATAATCTTTTTGTCCATCCTGAACTTCAGCCATATCGGAAAGTTTGATGTCTCCTCCCTGTTTGGATTTAGCAATTACAAGATTTCGGAGAACATCAACAGAATTAAATTTTCCGGCAACTCTAACAATCAACTGTTCTTTTGAGTTCTCAATTTTACCAGTGGGAAAATCAAGATTGGAAGCTTTAATTGCCTGGGTAACCTGTAGAATTGAAAGCCCATATGACTGTATCTTATCAGCATCAAGGTTTACTTTAATTTCTCTTTCATCGCCGCCTATAAGAGTTATCTGCCCTACTCCCGCAATTTTAGCTAGGCGGGGCTGTATCCTGTCAAGAATAAATTGGTAAAAATCCCTCGAAGGCAGATTGCTTGTTAGTCCCATTCTTAATACAGGAAGTTCATCAAGGGCGAACTTTGAAATTGTTGGCGCTTTAGCATCAGAGGGAAGAGTAGCTAAAACAGTATTAACTTTTCTCTGCGCATTTTCAAGTTCAATATTTACATCTGCTGCCTGCAGAAATGTAATTGTAACAAATGAAATTCCCTCTGAAGAGGTCGAATTTATAGCATCGATCTGATCGAGAGTTGAAATTGCATCTTCAATCGGCTTAGTGACTGAAGTTTCCACTTCATTTGGTGAAGCTCCCGGATATATTGTAGCAATCGTAATAACCGGAGGCGTTATTTTTGGAAGAAGCTCATAATTCAGTTTTGTGAAACTGTATAAACCCAGTATCATCAAAGCTGAAAAGATTACAACGACCAGCGTGGGACGTTTAATCGATAATTCAGTAATTGTCATTTTATTTAAACTCCCTGGTTAATTTTTTACTACAACTTTATCGTTATCTGTCAGGTTATTCTGTCCGCTAACAACGATTTTATCGCCTGACTTAAGTCCTGATATTATTTCAAGCTGGCTTTCATAAGCATTGCCTATAACAACCGAATGAAGCTTAGCAATACCGTTTTCAACAGTAAACACTTTAGCATCTTTAACGCTGCCAACCAATGCTTCGCGGGGCATAACCAATAAATCGCTATTCTTAAGAGATGTAAATGAAATGCGGCCGAACATCCCTGCCTTCAGCTGATGATCTTTAGGATTTGATAAGGTAATTTCAACTGGATAAGTATGTGATTCATCGCCTTTCGCACTTATTGAACTGATCTTACCGCTAAATACATATCCCTGATAAACATCAGTCCTTATTTCAACATCATCACCTGGTTTCAATCTGAAAGCATCTTTTTCAGCAACATTCAATTTTACTTTAAGTTTTGAAATATCAACAACATTGGCTACTACTGTATTTTTAGTTACAAAATTTCCCAGATCAACAAGCCGCGCTGAAACTATTCCCGAAATAGGAGTTGTTACTTTTGTATCGTTGTATTCTCTTTTTGCAGTAACATACAAAGATTCGGCTGACTGATAAGAAAGTTTTGACTGCTCGTATTGGGCATCAGTAACAGATTTATTTTTATACAACGCATCATATCTGTCAAAATCTTTTTTAGCTTTCAGATAGTTTACTTCAGCGGTTTTATATGCCTCAAGTTTCAATTCATCATCAAGCTGAAATAATACTGATCCTGCTGATTTGAAATCTCCAATCTGGTTCATCACTTTTACAACTCTTCCCTGTCCTTCAGAGACAATTGCAACATCATTATTTGCTGTAATAGTTCCGACTAGTTCAAGGTTATTTTCGATTTTTTGATAACCAATATCCGTTACGGTAACAGGATAGGCTTCTATTTTTTCATTCTTAGATTTAGCTGCCATCAAAGTTTTATTGTGAAGCAGCATTCCAATTATTATAGTTAATATAACTACAAGCGCTCCAATTATTTTAATACGTTTCATTTATACCTCTGTAATTTTATATTCTTTATTTAATTATTTCACCGGATGATTTTTCAAGCTGAGCTTTTGCTAATTCATAATCAACTTGACTCTGCACATAATTAGTCTTTGCGGTAAGCATTGCAACTTCTGCATCCAAAAGCTCAGAATTAAGAATCAATCCATTCTTGAATTTATCGTCAGCAGTTCTGTAATTCTCCTCTGCCTGACCCACATTATTTCCGGCAACTATCATTTTTTCCTTTGACTGCAGAATATTCAAATAAACTTGTGTGACTTCAAGAGTGATATTGTCTTTTATTATTTTATATGAATCCTTCGCCTGTTCCAATTGTGTCTCTGCCTGATCTGTCTGATCCTTTGTTGCTAGCCAGTTCCAGATATTAACGGAGACTGATAAGTTTAAATCCCATGTGTCCTTAAATTGGTCAACAGACGGGAAAACTCTTTGATTAGGCCTGGCAGTTAGATAATCTCCAACTAATGCAACCTGCGGATACCAGCCTGACTGGGCAAGAGTAACACCGCTTTCACCGGCTTTAACTCTGTAATCCATTCCTTTAAGTTCAGGTCTGTTTGAATATGCTTTATCTACAAAGAAATCCATATTGTTCAGTATTTCAACCTGCGGATTTACTTTCTCCACAGTCTCGATTTGAGTTGAAAGAGGCTGCCCCATTATATTGTTAAGGTTTATCATGCTGATTCTTACATTGTTGTTTGCATCAATCTGGTTTATCTGAACATTTCCCAACTGAACCTGAATTTTTAGAACATCATTTTTTGTCGCCATTCCCTGATTGAACAAATTAGTTACATCATCAAGGTGAGCTTTAGTCTGGTTAACATTTTCATCGACAACTAATTTCAATTGATTTGCTTTATAAAGATTCCAGTATGCATTTTTAACATTATAAATCAAAGCCTGTTCATCAGTGTTATAATCTTCCTTTTGCGCCTGCGAAGTATAATTAGCCATATCAACACTGCTGCTTATTTTGAACCCTGTAAACAAGGGCTGCTGCAGTGTTAACTTTAAGGAATAGTTATTATCTATAGATGGTGACAATGTAACAGGTCCCCCTAATGCCGCTGGAAGATCAAACAAATACGGTTCAATGTGGCTAAGCCTTGTATATAACCCCTGGAATTGCAGTGAAGGCCACATATTTGTCCTTAATTCACTCAATCTGGCTTTGGTATTCTTAACTTTTTCCATTGAAGAGTGAAGCAAATGACTATTTTTTAGCCCTATCTGAACACTTTCATCTATTGATAGCTTTTGCACTTCTTGAGCTGTCAATGAAATCGTAAAAAGACCTCCTAAAAATAACAGCTGTATATATTTTGTAACACCGATTTTCATCAGGTTTTTCTCCTAATTCTTTTATTTTAATTAATTATTAACTATTTAAGTATTCCCCGCTTTCGCGGGAATCAATATTATTACTTTGCAATGCTTCCATCTTCTTGTTTAATCCGCATAAAGGTATTGCGCCCTTCTTCAGTGAATACACCTTCAAGAAAAACTTTAACAATAGCCTCCAATACCTGAGTGCCTGATACAGGAAGCTCTACAAGCGCTTCAGGATTCAATGCACCCTGCAAGGCGCTCATAAATATCAAAAATAAAATCTGCTGGTCTATATCATTTCTGAATACGCCTTTTTCAATTCCTTCTTTAATAAGAAGACTGAACTTTTCAAGTGAATGGGTTCTCCTTGATTCCGTGATCTCATCCCATATTGCAGGAAAATTCTTCTGAAGATCATGAGCCAGCGGCCCTCTGAAAGCAGAATTATTCTGACTGATATAATTCATAAGAATTTTTAGTTTTTCTAGAAACGAAAGATTTTCGTTTCCCCAAAGTTTAAGAACATAATCTTCAAGTTCGCATTTCTTTGTGGAAACCATTTCCTTTAATAACTGTTCTTTTCCTGGAAAGAATTTATAAAGTGTCTTTTTACTCATTCCAAGATCAGCTGCAATTTCCTCCATCGTTACTCTGGAGAATCCAAACTGAGTGAACATCTCTTCCGCTTTTTTAAGAATTCTTTCTTTTATTTCATTGTCTTCCAATTTTTACTCCTATATCGGGTATTTTTACCCTCAAAGCCACATTCTCGGTTTCTTTAGTTTCCCGGAATCGCTACTCTTAAAAACGATTCAGTTTAAAAAATACTTTAATTTGGTTAATATTTATAGTAAATCATTTATTAATAAAGACTTACGGTCGATAAAGTGTCCCTTTTTGAAAGGGAATTCACGATATATAAATATACCGCGGAAACTATAAATGTTTTTGAGGTTTCCAAATGTAGTGTAAAGATTGTCATTTGTCAAGTGATTTGGGGTAAATCATCCTATTTCATGATGGAAGGGGCAAATTTTGGAGGAATGGAGATGCATTTTTGCCCTTCCACAGATGCTGGCACTTGGCTGCTTATATGCAATTTTCTACACATCCATCATTTTTAAACAGCTCAGTAACAGCTCAGTAACAGCTCTGTAACAGCTCTGTAACAGCTCAGTAACAGCTCAGTAACACTTTAGTTTGATTAGGCAATTTACAGACCCTAAGAAAAATTGAAGCCATTGCCGGCCTTATTTTCGCAAAAATGTTTAGAATTAATGTTTAAACTGAAATGCTGGACTATTCTGATTGGATAAACTGCTGATAATATTCCCGGTATTTCTGAATTGAGGCCAATACAGATTCTGCTATTTTTGATTGCCCATTATCGCTTTTAAGATATGCTGCATCATGGGGATTTGTGAGAAATCCTGTTTCAATTAAGACGCTGGGCATGGAAGCTCCTACTAAAACATAGAAACCTGCTTGTTTGATTCCCCTGGAACTTTCATCTATCCCGTTACTGAATTCCTTATTCAAAAAATCTGAGAATTTCTCGGAATATTTCATATAAGATGAATGAGCCATGCTCACAAGAATAAAATTCTCGTCAGTCAGCCGTTGATATCGTTTCGGATTATCTTCATACTGGATTACACCATTTTCTCTTGATGCTATTTGAATTGCTTCTTTTGTCCTTCCGGGACGAAGTAAATAAACCTCAAACCCGCTGGCATCAGTCGGACGCTGCGGTGTCGAGTTGCAATGAATTGATATGAAAAGCTTCCCGCCGTTTTCATTTGCAATTTTCCCGCGCTTATATAATTCAATAAATGTATCATTTGATCTGGTGTAAACTACCTTTACATCTTTCATATTCTTTTCTAGTAGCTTGCCTAGCTTTAAAGCCACACCAAGATTGACATCTTTTTCTCTCACTCCATTTATTCCAATTGCGCCGACATCCTTGCCGCCATGGCCGGCATCTATAACTATTACATCAAAATCCCACTTATCCTTGTTTTTATTTTCTTTATTCGAAAATATTTTATTGTGGATCGTAATCATAAGGTCATTGCTGTGATCGATATTCAGAACTTCAGAGGCAGTATACTCTTTGGTTACCATAATCTCCAATTCGGCATCTTTCCCCATATTCCTTGATTTTATTTCCCTAATAACTCCCTTCCCTCCTGAAGTTTTAATTTTGTCAGGATCTAGGGAAACATTCCTCAGCGTAATTGATAGTACCCCTTCTTTGAATGAACTTGTATAAGACGGTATCTTTTTATTCGATTTTAATCGGATTAATGTCCCATTTGCTTTCTGATCTATTGTCAGCATGGTTAGATTGAAATTCTTTATAACCGGCAAAACAGTTTGGTCTTTTTTAATCTCAGATATTTTGAGCACTGAAGGTTCTTGAAATTCAATCTTGCCGCCTAGAATTTTCTCCAGTGTCCTCAGTGAATATTTAAGTGGAATATACACCTGGCTATTTATAAGATATGTTGATGTAGGAAGCTGAATAACTTCCTTCGTTTTTTCTTTCGATTCTATAACCAGGTATGGATTTTTTGAAGTCACAGTCAAATCGGATTTTGGGAAATGAAACCTTACCATCTCCTGACCCTGAAGCAGATTATAATTAATTCCAAGTATATCGGCAAGCTGACTGATTGGAATGTATATTGTCCCCTGCCTGTTGTAAACAGGTATATTTTTCTTCACTTTCCCATAATCAACTTCAATTGTCACAGCGCTCTGGGCAAAACAAAGCATTACATAAAAAAGGACAAATACAATTATTTTCTTTGGGATCATTCTATGTTAACCGACAAATGGAATAAAGAAACCAGTCTTCTTTTTATAACTCTTGAACCCTTCTTTGAAATGCCTGTCAAGTAACTGTTCCTCTAGTAATGCCCTCATAATTAGAAAAGGTATCTCAATAATCGCGAGTGGTAATAGTATATAGCTCATAAGCGCTAACCCCCCGCCTAGGTCCACAAGTATCTGCGATAAATATTGAGGGTGACGCAATATGCTGTACGGACCTTTATTTATTAACTCATGATTTTTATAAATCAATACTTCCTGTGAATAGTTCTCTCCCAGACTTTTGAATGACCAAATCTGCACCCATGAGAACACAAGATAAAATAACAATCCAATTAATCGCAGCGGCATAAACTCGGGTTTATAATCAAAAACACCCAGCCGGAATACTCCCGAGATTAAAGCAACAAGTGTCAGTACCGTAAACATTACTGGAATATTCTGAAGCCAGGTTTTAGGCTTTTCTTTATATGCGGTAATCGTAGACCTGAAACCCTTCTTGGCTGTTCCGACATTTGCGCCGAATGTAACAATAATATTCAGCGCTATAATAATATTTATTGGATCCATTATACTGCCGGCTTGCCATGTTTAAGCATAATTGCCTTCCATTCATCCGGACTTAATTGTTCTGATTCTTCAATAAGCATTATCGGTATATCATCCTCAATCCTGTATCTTCTTCTTGTATTTTTATCTACTGAAACCAGGAAGTTTCCATCCAATACAAGATCGGCTTTTGTTTCAGGGCAGCATAATCTGTCGAGTAAATCTTTATCTATCATATTTGCCTCAAAATTAATACTATAATTTATCATTTAATTTTCTATCTGACAAGAGAGTAGAAAACAATCTGAATTATTTCAAAAGAATCATCGATCTGGATAATTTCGATTCCGGCAGCGTCAGCGTATAGAAATAAACTCCGCTTGGTAAACCGGTAGCAGTAAAAATAATTTTATGCTGCCCGGTTTGAAGAAGGTCGTTTATCAATACTGATACCTTCTGCCCCAGAGAATTATACACATCAAGATTAACATGCGATGTTTTCTCCAGATTAAATTCGATAGTTGTAGAAGGATTAAATGGATTGGGATAATTCTGCTTTAATGAATAACCTGCGGGTTCAATTGGATGCAGATCAGAAATGCCTGTTGATGTACCTGGGAATATAAATGCAAGTATATATTTTAATGTCGCGCGCCACTGTCCCCAGCTATGCCCTTCAGGAAGTTCTCGCCAGTCAAATGTATACCCTTTTGAAACAAGATTATCACGGAATGTCCTTAGACTTTGATATGGATCCATGTATGTCCCCCAGTCAGAGGAGAATTTAATATTTTTTACTGCTCCATTAAGTATAAGATTTGATGCCTCATATGAATTAGGCTGAAACGCTGAAGACTGTAGCCCGCAGTTTCCAAAAACATCAGGATGGTTATAACTTATAAGTAAAGAAATATTCGCACCGTATGAATCTCCGACTACTAAACGTTTGGCCGGATCCTTATATGTTGAATATAGACTATCTATTAAAGGTACAAGTTCATTAATAAAAAACAACTGGTATTGATTTCTTGTGGTCCCTGCATATTCATTATTACGGTCATTAGGCTTCACAAAAACACCTATAACCTTGTCAATTTTATTGCTGTCTGTCAGGTTGTCTAGAATATTAACTGCTGAAGCAAGATTTATATAATCTGAACCGTCCTGAAAATAAACCGTTGGATATTTAACCGAGGCATCATAACCTGTCGGAAGATAAATGCTGACCTGATAAGTAATGCTCACATTAACGCTGTAAACATTTTTCACAACAACTGATCCATGTTTTATAATCGGGTTATAGTTAATATCCCATGGTTGCACATATAAAGGCATCGCAAGTTCAGAGTTAGGTCCAAAACCGCCGGTGCATGTATGTGGGTTTTCAGGGTCAAGAATATAAGTACTTCCGTTTAAAACAAATTTATAATCAAGCCTGGCATTCATTTCAAACTTCTGACGGTACCAATAAAAGTTTGTCCCGCTAATCTGCTGCATTGTCTGCAAATTCCAGCTGTTGAAATCACTCGACACACTTATTGAAGTTGTACTGCCGTTATAAATAAAAATAGCTGTATCATTATCAATAAACGGTATCCCCTGAGTACGGGCAAATGTCATAAAACTGTCGACAGCTGCACTTCTGTTCGCCTGAGGAAGGGAATTTACATGAGTAAGGAAGGAGGCGAAATGTCCCTGGGAAAATGCTGTAGTTGAAATTGAAATGAAGAAAAGAAGTAATAATTTTTTCATACTTAAAAGAAGAAATTAAAATAAAAATAAAGGAGCCGGGCGGCTCCTCAAACAGATACATGAACACATTAAATTCAGACTACTTCAATCTGCTTTTTTTCAACATTCACAAGCCAGTGATGCTTGTCTTCTATAATTCCATAATGTGTTGAAGTAAGTTCTTCGAATAATTTAAGAGCCAGTTCACCGGGTTCAACAGGATTCAAAACCATTTCGATATCTTTATATCCGAGTATACCGACAGTTGAACATATTGCTGCTGTTCCGGTTCCGAACACTTCAAGTAGATTTCCTTTTTTGTATTCGCTGATGACTTCATCTATGCTGATAAGACGTTCAGAAATATTCTCGCCCCAGTCTTTAAGTATTTGAATAACTGAATCTCTGGTTACACCCGGCAGTATGCTGCCATTAAGCATCGGCGTTACTACTTCATTCTTAAATCGGATAAAGATATTCATCGTGCCGACTTCTTCAATGTACTTTTGCTCCAGTCCATCCAGCCAAAGTACCTGCGTATAACCTTTGTGCTTGGCTTCCTCTGCAGCTAGCAGACTTGCCGCATAATTTGCAGGAGTTTTACATTCTCCAAGCCCCTTCCTAACTGCGCGCACATATTCATCCTGAACTAGTATCTTAACTGGCTTAAATCCTTCAGGATAATATGCTCCGACAGGTGAACAAATGATTATTAATTTGTAATTAGTTGAAGGTTTAACGCCAAGTACCGGATCACTACCGAATATGAATGGCCTTAGATATAAAGCTTCCCCTCTTTTTGTCGGAATCCAGTCTTTATCTATAAGAACTAATTCATTTAAGGCACTAAGCATAAAAGGAATGTCTACTTCCGGTATACAAATCCTGCGGGATGAATTATTCATCCGCTGCATATGTTTTTCCGGACGGAAGATAACAACTTCACCGCTTACTGTCTTAAATGCTTTTAACCCTTCAAAGACTGCCTGCCCGTAATGTATAAACATTGTGGCAGGGTGCATTTCAAGATCTTTTAATGGTTTAATTGTTGCATTATGCCAGCCCTTCCCGGGAGCATAATCCATTTCAAATGCATGATCAGTAAACAACTGACCGAACCCTAGATTTGGGGGTAAAACTACTGGTGTAGTTCTTTCAGTAATTCTGATATTTAGTTTTTCCATGATCCCCGAGTCCTTAAAATTATTTGATTAATATTACGGAATAAAAGCCATATTTTAAAATTAAGAATGCCCGGTGGAGGGCAACCGGGCATTAGGAGATTCATCAAGTGGGGGTAGAACATGATGAACCAGGTAATTAGTAAAACTAATAACCCAATCAAATTTAATTCCTAAAGTTAACAAATACAAGATGTTACCCTTCCTTTTGCAATTTTTCATTAAATTGAATTACAATTGTAGTCCTCAATAACTTAATTCTAATCCTTTAATTTTTACCCGATTGTAAAAAAAAAAATCATTTTACTTTTCAAATGTAAGGTTATGGAATTATAATTACTTATTACTTGTTTTATTTCACGCAGATAACTTCCACATTTCCCGCAATGTCGCATAATAAAAAACCCGTATGGTCGGGCGACCTACGGGTCTAACTCGTTATCATCAAAAGGCAGGGGAGAACCTCTTGAAAGAGTCGCTATAAATATAACCCAATATACAATCCATGTCAACTATTTTTTTTAGTCAAATCTTATTATTGTAACCCCAGGCATCCTATTAAAATCAAGTTAAATAAGCTTATTCTAAATACTTATTTTTTTTCGGAAATGGATATTTCTATTATTTCTTTAAGACTGGTTGGGGCAAATGGTTTTGTAATATGATAACATGGGTTAATCGACATATTACTTGTAATTTCCGCAGCATTCAATATTCCGGAAAGGAAAATAACAGGAATTTTGTATTTATTTGAAATGAACTTAATTGCGTCTAGACTGGTATTCTCCCCCTGCAGTTTAATATCGCTGATAATTATGTCTGGTTTGTCATTTTCAGTTTTCTGAAGAAGTTCACCTGCGGTTTTTACAATCGACGTTACAATGTAACCTAATCGGTTAATAGTACTGCTAAGATCCATTGCAATTATAGATTCATCTTCACAAATAAGTATTTTTACTTCTTTTTTATTCATATTAAATAATATACTAAATTAAAAGTTTAAGAAGAAAATAGGGGAAAAAAAAGGCCGCCCCAGTAAGGACCAGGGCAGCTTTTTCATAATGAAGGAGGTTATATGAAAACTAATTTAAAATGTGTTTGTGTTCGGTAAATATCTTATTCAGATCTACCTTCATGAAATTCATAACTTCTGGAAATGCTGCCTGAAAATTTTCCTTTTTAAGGAATCCATCGGCCCCTATTTCTCGGGCAAGATTCCTGTAATCGGAGTTATCGATAAAACTTGTTATCATCACTTTTGGCGCGTTTGGCTGATTCTTAAACCAGGTCGAAAGTTCCTGACCTTTCAGATTTGTCATTCCCAAATCAAGTATTACTAAAGCTGGGTTATATTTATAAAATTTATCTTCCGCTTCTTCAGGTGAGACCGCCCATGTGATTAAATCCATTTTCATGTCACATGTCAAATATTCTATTGAAGTGTTTAGAAATTCCGCATTATCATCAATTATTAGTATACTTTTCTGTGCCAATTCATCACCTGTTATAAAAATTACACTGTAAAAGTATTTTATTTTACTTACTCATACAATCAGGTAAATACCTGATTTTTATAAGAGTAAATACCTATATATACCAATTGTTGTTATTTGGCATTTAATTAGGGGGTCATTTAGCACGTATGAAAATTTTTATAAGTTTATTTAAACCACAAATTAGCTTAAATTGTCTTACTTAGATAAAAATATTATTTAAGATCATTTCCTAAAGGATTTTAACAGAGAACTCATATGATGAAGAAAAAAATATTCATTCCAGTTATTGTACTTATTCTTTTATTACTTAGCAGCTATTATTTCTTTTTTACTGGCGATAAAAAAGCACAGCAATTTTCATTTGTTCAGCTTACCAGAGGGAATATTGCTCAAACAATTACTGCAACTGGTACTTTACAGGCAGTAACTACAGTAGATGTTGGTACTCAGGTATCAGGAAAAATTACAAAACTATACGTTGATTTTAACGACCACGTAAGAAAGGGACAGCTTCTGGCTGTAATTGATACTACTAATCTGGTAACTCAGGTTAATGATGGAAGATCAAATTTAGAAAAAGCTAAAGCGGCTTACCATCAGGCTCAGGTAACTGATGAAAAGAATAAAGTCCTTTATCAAAAAAATTATATTTCGGAACTTGATTATCTGACCTCCCAAACAAACGTTGAAGGAGCTTTAGCAGATATGAAAGCTGCACAATCTGCTCTGGATAGAGCAATTACAAATCTGGGCTACGCATATATTTATGCACCGATCAGCGGAGTAATTCAAAACCGCGCAGTTGAAGCAGGTCAAACTGTTGCTGCAAGTCTATCAGCCCCGACATTATTTACTATTGCGGAAGATCTTGAGCAAATGGAAATCCTTGCAAGTATCGATGAAAGCGATATTGGCCAGATTGGATTAGGTCAAAAAGTGGACTTTTCGGTTCAGGCATATCCCGATAAGAAATTCTGGGGTACCGTTGTTCAAAAAAGAATAAATTCTGCAGTAGTATCAAATGTCGTTAATTATACTGTAGTAGTAAATGCTGACAATAAAGATCATTTCCTGCTTCCGGGCATGACTGCAACAATGGACTTCTTTATTCAGGAAAGGGATTCTGTTTTAATTGTTCCAAATGCAGCTTTAAGATTCACTCCTACGGATGAATTGCTGGCTGATTATAAAAAAGAACAGGCTATTCAGAATGGCGGAAAGGCAGATACAATCAAAAGAGGAACTTGGAATCAGGCCGGAGGTAAACCTCAGAAATCTCAGTTCGGAAGATTATGGTATTTTGATCAGTCAGGAAAAATTCAAATGTCTGGCATTGTTTTAGGAATTACTGATGGCAAAAATACTGAAATAATAAAGGGCAGGAATGTAAAAGAAGGAATGAGCGTAATAAGCGGAATAATTGACAATTCAACTACAGCTTCTACTGCTAAGCAAAACAGTCTCATACCTGGCAGCCCTATGGGGCAAGGTGGACCGAGAAGAGGAATGTAAAGTAATTATGAGTAAAATAATTATTGAAACCCGGAATCTTGTAAAGACTTATAAAGTCGGCGATATGGAAGTTAATGCCCTAAAAGGAATAAATCTTAAAATTCATGAGGGTGAGTTTGTGGCAATAATGGGGGCCTCCGGTTCAGGAAAATCAACCTTTATGAACGTGATTGGATGCCTCGACCAGCCTACCTCGGGTGACTATTTCCTTGACGATGTTCTGACAAGTAAGCTTAATAAAAATCAATATGCACAGATCAGAAATCAGAAGATAGGATTTGTATTCCAGGGATTTAATTTGCTTTCTAGGACTACAGCTCTTGAAAATGTTGAACTTCCACTAATGTACGATCGGAACCACAGGATTAAGGATCCAAGGAAAAAAGCAATTGAGGTGCTTGATCGCGTTGGACTCGGCGACCGCATGGACCATGTTCCTAATCAGTTATCCGGAGGACAACAGCAAAGAGTTGCTATTGCAAGAGCTTTAGTTAATGAGCCTTCATTAATACTGGCAGACGAACCAACTGGAAATCTCGACAGTAAAACTTCAGTTGAAGTTTTTGGATTGTTCCAACAGTTAAATAGTGAAGGAATAACTATCGTTCTTGTTACCCACGAAAGAGATTATGCTAATTTTTCCAAAAGGATTGTTGAACTGAGAGATGGAAAAATTATAAGAGATAAAGAGATTGAAAAACCATTGACTGCTAAAGATGAGTTGGATAAATTAAAAAAAGAAGAAGTTAAACAGGAATCAGTTGAGTTAAGCCATGAAAATTAAAAGTATTTTATCAGCTGCTGTTAAAAGCATCATGAAATCAAGAATGCGGAGCCTTCTAACTGCATTAGGAATAATAATTGGTGTGGCGGCTGTAATTGTGATGGTGTCAATCGGTGAGGGAGCCCAGCAGCAGGTAGAACAGCAGATTGCTTCATTAGGTTCAAATTTAATAATTATTTTCCCGGGAGCAAGCAATTCCGGTGGTGTTAACAAGGGTGCCGGATCAATCAACCGTTTCACTATGGACGATGTAAACAGGATAAAGAATGAGGCCACATATATAAAAGCAATCTCTCCTATTGTTAGAGCTGGCGGACAAGTAATTGGCGGTGTAGGAAACTGGAATACATCAACACAGGGTGTATCTCCGGATTACCTCGATATTCGTGCTTGGAAACTTTCATCCGGGGAATTTTTTACTGATAAGGATGTTATATCCAGGTCGAAAGTTTGTGTGCTGGGTTCAGAAGTGAAAAAGAATTTGTTCCCTAATGATGATCCGATTGGTTCTCTTGTCAGAATAAGGAATGTTCCTTTTAAAGTGATTGGCGTTCTTGAAGAGAAAGGACAGTCAGCGATGGGTGTAAATAATGATGATTTAATTTTAGCTCCTTCAAGCACAGTTCTTGACAGATTAACAGGCGGCAGGTATATTAACTTTATACAAGCTAGTGCAACATCACTTGCTCAGATGCCTCAGGCTCAGGCAGAACTCACCAAAATAATGCGGGAAGCTCATAATATACATCCCGGAGATGATGATGATTTCACAATCAGGAATCAGGCAGATTTGGCAGATGCAGCAACAGCAACAACAAAAGTGCTGACCCTTCTTCTTGGATCAGTGGCCGGGGTTTCTTTAATAGTAGGCGGTATCGGAATTATGAATATTATGCTGGTTTCCGTTACTGAAAGAACAAGAGAAATAGGAATAAGACTTTCAATTGGCGCCAGAGCAACTGATATTTTGGTTCAATTTTTAACAGAAGCTATAATGCTTAGTTTATCAGGAGGGCTGATTGGAATCTTCCTTGCCTTCATCATGGGCTACGTTTTAAATCATTATACTGCACAGCCGGCAGTTATTAAACCGGCAATAATCTTTATATCATTTGCATTTTCGGGAGCAGTCGGAGTTTTCTTCGGATTTTATCCTGCAAGAAAAGCAGCAAACCTTAATCCAATAGATGCATTAAGGTACGAATAAACATAAAACTGAATACAAATATGAAAATATCAAAAATCTTATTATTACTTGCCATAATTATATTCTCAATAAGCATAAATGCACAGCGGAAACTCTCTCTTTCTGAAGCAATATCGACAGCGTTAAATCAAAATCCTAATGTAAAAAAGAGCGTTAATAGTCTTGACGCAACTAGTGAAGCAATTAAAACTGCATATGGAGCATTGATACCCACACTTGGAGTAAATGGTGGATTTGATTGGACACATTCAAATTACAGCAGTAAAGCAGCTTCTAACCTTACCGGGATTCCGAATACTCCGGCATTCAGCGGAGATAGCAGAAGCTGGTCATTATCGGTCGGGGGCGATGTAACATTATTTGACGGCCTTTCTGCTTATGCAAATATTCATTCAAAAGAAAACACATTAACATCAGCGAAATACGATCTGGAAAAACTAAAACAGGATATAATACTCCAGACAGTAACATTATATTCCGCAATTGTAAGCAATAAAAAGCTGTTGGATTTTCAGGCAGAGGATTTGAAATACAACCAGGCATTGCTGGATAAAATTAAACAGATGTATGAAATTAAAGCAGTACCTATTACTGATGTTTATTCACAGGAAGCTACAACAGCAAATTCGGATCTGTTATATATTCAGGCAGATAACAATTACAGAAAATCAATGGTAACACTTCTAAATTTTCTGGCAATGGATGTAACAGCTAATTATAATTATGTTTTTGAGAATGATGATTTGAAAGATACCTCTGCAGTGCCTAATGAATTTAATAATTTATTTTCCACCGCGTTAAACAACCGCCAGGATTATCAGAGTGAAAAATATAAAGTGAAGATTTCAGAAAATGGAATAACAAATGCATGGGGAGGAGTATTTCCCAGACTTACTGGAAATTATGGTTTATCAACAAATGCAACAGTGCCGGGAGATCTATTTTCACAGAAGACATATAGTGCAGGCCTAAGTTTAAGTATTCCAATTTTCTCACAATTCAATACAGAATATTCAATTGAACTGGCAAATGTTACATTGAAAAATACTCATGAAGACCTGACTGCTCTTGAAAGACAGATAAAAACTGATGTTATGAATGCATATCTTGATCTTGAAACTGCAAGAAAACAATTGGATGTATCAAAGACTGCACTCGCATCTGCAAAAGAAAGTTGGGATGCAAAGAAAGAAGCCTATACACTGGGAGCGGCAACTTATCTTGATCAGCAGCTTGCTTATAATAATTTTCTTCAGTCAGAATATACTAGCATATCAAAAGAATATAGCTATATCACTTCACAATTTACACTGTTAAGCGTAATCGGTTCATTGGATAAATAAATCCTAACCTCAAGGGGGGTAGCCCTTACTCCCCTTCTTTTAATTCGCCTCCCGCTTTATTAGATTTGCATTTTAATGAATGGAGAAGAAATGTGGACAGTTATCCTTTTAACTATCTCTAATATATTCATGACTATCGCTTGGTACGGACACCTAAAATATAAGAATGTGCCATTGTGGATAGTAATACTGATAAGCTGGGGTATAGCATTTTTTGAATACTGCTTTCAGGTGCCTGCAAACCGGATCGGATATGGTGAATTTAATGCTGCACAATTGAAGACAATTCAGGAAGTCATTACTCTGGTAGTTTTCAGTGTATTTTCGGTTTTGTACCTGAAGGAACAATTCAAGTGGAATTATGCGGTTGGATTTGGACTGATGATATTAGCGGTGTTTTTTGTCTTTAAAAAGTGGTAGCGGTATAGTCACAGCAAAAAGTATAATTTTGCTCATAATTGGGGGAAGAGTTAAATAAAAAAAAATATTTAATCGTCAAATGCCAGATTCCCTTTTGCGGGTAAAGGAACAATGATTATATTTGTAGCTCAAAATCTTAAAGGATTTTGATTAGTTCATATGAAATGGAGAGATGGCAGAGTGGTTGAATGCGGCGGTCTTGAAAACCGTTAAGGATGCAAGTCCTTCCGGGGTTCGAATCCCTGTCTCTCCGCGTAGTGTCCCTGACTCTCCGCTAGAGTGTAATAGAGCCCGAAAACGATGTTTTCGGGCTTTTTTCATGTACTCACTGGCACACAATGACACCCATTTCCACCCATTTAGGACACTTTTAGGACATTTCTGGGACATTTTTTAAGCTAAAAAACATGCGAAATTTTGATTATTTAAGGGGTAAGTCTAAGCTGGGAAGGCCCAGCCTAGTTGGATTATTTGATAAAGTTGTCGAGAATTTCAACTTCGCTGTGCATGTTGTTTGATTCATTGTTTGCGTAAGCCCTTTCTGTCTCAACCAATGAAGAATGACCGAGAAGTTCCTTTATAGATTCCAGGGGGGTTTTGTTGCGCACTAGTATTGTAGCATAAGTAGCTCTGAATTTATGTAAGTATGATCTCCCATCTATTCCAGCTCTTGTTGCAACATCTTTACATATTTCAAGAGCTTTTCTTTCGCGAATAGCCATTCCGTTCGAAGTACTGAAAACATATTCTGAGTTCTTATATTTGTGTATGGTTCCCAGCAAATCGAATAACCCCTGGCTCATTGGAATCGCACGCTCTGAGTTACTTGTTTTTAATTTGTGAGTATCTTTTGATCGTATAAATACAAGTCTACTCCCGAAATCCACATCTTCCCAGGTCAGGCTGATTGCCTCTCCAATCCTTGCACCTGTTAACAATAAACCAAGAAACAAATTTCGATATGGCAGCAGAATTTCAACTCCAAAGAATTTCTTAAGTTCTTCTGGTTTATAATAATCTGGCTTCTTACCTTCAACTCTTAACTGTTTCAGATGGAGGACTGGGCTTTTTACCAGGTGATCTTTACTTACCTGGTCTTGAAAGAAGGACTTAAGAGTAACCATATAAGCGTTGGCAGTTTTAGGAGCTATCTTAATAACTATTTCTTCCTTGTCCTTTATAATTTTCTTTTCTCTTGTTATTTCATTCATAAAGCTGGTACCGTGGTCAGGAGTAAATTCATCCAGGTATTTAATTTTTTCTTTATCAGTAAAAACTGAAATTTGTTTTATGATGTGCTTGTATTTAACAAGTGTTTTGGGTCTTAGATCAGATTTAGATGCTTCAAAGTCTGTCAGTTCTCCTGCCAACAAATATCTTTGTTTCCGAAGTCCAATGAGTACAAGCTTGTTATCATATCTTTCTTTATTATACAGAGCTTCCAGAGCCTCAGCGTCCTCTCTTCTATTTAATCTTCGTCGAATTTTCCGTCCCCTGCTATCAACGGTATAAATGAAGAACTTTCCGTTTGGTAATTTTCTTATCATGATTTAATTCCTTCTTTTATTAGTCTTGCTAGTTCATTTATTGAAATAAGTTTTTTCTCTCCGTACTTAGTCAAGTGTATTTTGCCCTCTCTGCATCTTCTGTTGATATA
>TBL_comb47_HYPODRAFT_10001168_pt1 | contig 34312 bp, 26 predicted proteins | sample TroBogypolimnion_40_FD_10682 | JGI IMG/M metagenome (IMG submission 10682)
GAGACAATCACGACGAGCGCCGGGCAGAGCTACACGGCGGGCGTGACCCTCGGGGCGCCGACGACGTTAAACAGCACCACGTTGGCTCTGGCAGGCGTGACGGGCGGTGGGAATAATCTGACGTTGAATAACAGTGATGCCGCGTCCCTGAATGGCGCGGTGGTCGGGGTAGGGGTGCTCGCAGCGATCGGCAGCGGCAGCCTGACGGTGAACAATAGCGTATCGGCCGGCTCGATCATGGATGGCGAAACGACCACGCTCAATGGCGTGGGCGGTTCGGAGAGCATTACCACCAGCGCCGGGCAGAGTTACACGGCGGGGGTGACCCTTGGGGCGCCGACGACGTTAAACAGCACCACGCTGGCTTTGGCGGGCGTGACCGGCGGCGGGAATAACCTGACCTTGAACAACAGTGGTGCCGCCTCCCTGAATGGCGCGGTGGCCGGTGTGGGCGTGCTGGCGGCAAGCGGCAGCGGCACCCTGGCGGTGAACAATACCGTGTCGGCAGGTTCGGTGGTTGACGCCGAGGCGACGAAGTTTAATGGCGTTGGCGGCACGGAAACGATCACCACGAGCGCGGGTCAGAGCTACACGGCGGGTGTGACCCTTGGGGCACCGACGACGCTGAACGGCACTACCCTGGCCTTGGCGGGTGTGACGGGCGGCGGGAACGACCTGACGCTCAACAACAGTGGGGCGGCGGCGCTCAATGGCGCGGTAGCCGGGGTAGGGGTGCTGACGGCGAGTGGGAGCGGGAGCCTGACGGTGAACAACACCGTGTCGGCCGGTTCGCTGGCGGATGCCGAGGCCACCACGCTCAATGGCACCGGCGGGGCCGAAACGATTACTACGAGCGCGGGTCAGAGCTACACGGCGGGCGTGACCCTCGGGGCGCCGACGACTTTGAACGGCACCACGCTGGCTCTGGCAGGCATGACGGGCGGCGGGAACAACCTGACGCTCAACAATAGTGGGGCGGCGGCGCTCAATGGCGCGGTAGCCGGGGTAGGGGTGCTTGCGGCGATCGGCAGCGGCAGCCTGACGGTGAACAATAATGTCTCGGCCAGTTCGATCGCCGACGGCGAAACGACGACCCTCAACGGCGTCGGCGGCTTGGAGACGGTTACCACGAGCGCGGGGCAGAGCTACACGGCAGGCGTGACGCTCGGAGCGCCCACCTCCCTCAAGGGCACCACACTGGCTTTGGCCGGGGTGACGGGTGCAGGGAACAACCTGACGTTGAACAACAGCGGCGCCGCCTCACTGAACGGCGCTGTCGCTGGGGTCGGCGTGCTGACGGCAAGCGGTAGCGGGGGCCTGACGGTGAAGAACGCCGTATCGGCGGGTTCGCTGGCGGATGCCGAGACGACCACGCTCAATGGTCTCGGCGGTTCCGAAACGATCACCACAACGGCCGATCAGAGCTACACGGCCGGGGTTACGCTGGGAGCCAACACGACGCTGAACGGTGCCAATGTGACTCTTGGTTCCACCGTCGCCGGCGGCGGGAATAATCTAACAGTCAATGCCGCCGGGGCAACGACCTTCAGTCGGGCGGTAAGCGGCGTTCAGGATCTAACCACGGATGCAGCGGGCAGCACCGTTATTAACGGCGGTGCGGTGACTACGAGTGGAAAACAGACCTACAACGACGGGGTTACCCTCGGCGTTACGACCACGTTGAGCAGCAGCGGCGTGGGTGCCGCTGGGGCTATCACCTTCGGCAAGACGCTGAACTCGGTCAATGGTGGACAGGGGGTGACGGTGACCACGCCCGGCACCTTATCGTTTGCCGGAGATGTGGGAGGGGTTCACGGTTTCACGGACAGCACGCTGACGGCGAACAACACGGTCTTCGGCGGGCTGATGAACTTCGCCGGTCACCGCTTGACGATCGCTCCGTTTACGGATGGCACCGGCATTGATTTGGGTACTGCCTCAGCCGGCAATTTAGGTTTTACGGTCAATGAGCTTCAGAGCATCAGCGCTAGTGTCTTGCAGATCGGCACGCTGAGTTCCGGGAGCATCGGTATCAGTCAGAGCCTCAACTTCAAGCCCGGCGTGCCAACCCTCTCCTTGAAGAGCGGCGGCTCGATCACGGAAGCCGGCCTGGCCGGAGGAGGGTTTGCCGCCCTGACCGTGAGCAGCCTCGCCCTGCAGACCAAGCCGGGCATCGGCAACGTGAGCTTGTCCAGTCCCCTTAACGATGTCACGGCCCTTACGGCGGACGGCCAACCGGTTTATGTAGTAGTCAAACAGATTGTCGTAGGGCCGCAGGCGGCGAACGGGCTCAGTATCAACCTCAGTCAACCGGTGGACGGTGTGCAGCCTGTATTCCCGGCCAGGGATGCCTCGATTGGGTTGATCCCCTCCGGTTCTCAGCTCCTGCTGGCGGGCGGCAGCCTGGAGGCCAACCAGGCTGCCAACGCCGGGGCAGCGGCCGCGGGTGCGGTGAGCCTGGCGACTCCGAGAGTGGATTTGGCGGTGGTCAGCAGCGTGGCCCTGGGCAGCGAAGCGGCGAAAAACATCCTGCCGGCCGGCTCGATCGGGGTCCTGTTCCTCCAGTTGCCGTTCGAGTTTAACCCCGAAGGCCGGGCTAAGATCGAGGAATCGCCGAAGTTCTTCACCGCCCGCGGCGCCGCGGTCCCTCGCGCCGGTTCGCGCTAAACCTCAATCACAACGAGCAACCCAATCGTTCTCAAGATGAAAACTTTGAAACCTATGAGCACCTTCTCCCGCCGGAGTCTGGCTGTGTGGTCCGAGTTCAGTTCTCGATGCAGGCTGATCGGAAAAGACCGAACCAAGCACCGGCTGGTATTGGTGATGCTGAGTGTCTTCGTTTCGGGGACTTCCGGCTGGGCTCAGGGCGTCGATGCGCGGGCTCCTTCTTCGGTGACTCCCAAGTCGATCGAGCGACGGAGTTCGGCCACCCCCACGATCACCACCGCGGGGCCGAAATCGCCGCGCTCCCCGGATGGTGACAAGCCGCTTATGCCAGAAAAGCCGACCTTGGCCATTCGGGCGATCGTGATCGTCAAGTCCAAGGACGACGTGAAGCCGGAGGGCCTGACCGTGCCGGATGGTCTGGTGGTTCGTGGGATCCCATTCCTGGACAAACCGGAGTTTTCCGAGCAGATTCAGGTCCGGTTCAGCGGGAAGTTGCTGACCGAGAACGCCATCCGGGAGTTGGAAGACGCCATCATTCTCTACTGCCGGAACCATGGCAAACCGCTGGTGGATGTGATTCTGTTGGAACAGAATATCGACAACGGCGTGCTGCAGCTCTGGTTCCTGGAGGGCAAGGTTGGCAAAGTGGTGGTGAAGAACGAAGGCCGGAAGTATTTCAGGGACCAGTTGATCCGGGATGAAGTCCGGTTGAAGCCCGGCGATTCGGTTGACTCAGAGCAGTTGAATCGGGATCTGAGCTGGGCCAACAACAACCCCTTCCGGCAGGTGGACTTGGCCTTCAAGCCGGGAGAGAAACTGGGCTTAACGGATTTGGAGCTGCGAGTGGAGGATCGGTTTCCGGTCCGCCCCTACCTGGGTTATGAAAACAGTGGCACGCGGTTCACCGGCGAGGACCGGTTGCTGGCCGGATTCAATTGGGGAAATGCCTTTGGTCTCGACCATCAATTCAACTACCAATATGCGACTGATACTTCGTTTGACATGGTGAAGGCGAATTCGGCCAGTTACATCATCCCCTTGCCTTGGCGTCATACTTTGATGTTCTATGGTTCCTACGTGGATGCGAAGGCGGATTTCAGTTCGATTGGGCAAACCGCCACGACTTCCGATGGCACCAGTTGGCAGGTCAGCATGCGCTACTCGATTCCGTTGCCCGAAATCGGCAAATACCAGCACGAGCTTTCCCTCGGTCTGGACTTCAAGCGCGCCAACAACAACCTGTTGTTCAACGGCACCAACGTCCTGAACGCCTCGGACACCGATGTCAACCAGTTCGTGCTAGCCTACTCAGGACTGCTCCCGGACCGTTACGGACGAACTTCTGTCGGGGCGGAAATGTATTATAGTCCCGGCAACCTCACGGATTATAATGACACGTCGGATTTCAACCTGTTGCGGACTGGAGCCCGAGCTGACTACTTTTACGCTCGAGGGAACGTCGAGCGGATCACGCGGCTGCCGCTCAATTTCTCGTGGGTGTTGCGCGGTTGGGCCCAGGTTTCCAATGCGCGCTTGCTGCCGAGCGAGGAGCTTTCCATTGGCGGTTACAACTCCGTCCGGGGTTATGATGAACGAGTGGTGAGCGGGGACAACGGTTGGACCATCAACAACGAGTTGAGAACCCCCTCGCTGGCCCCGGGACATCTGCTGCACTTGGGCCATGTCCAGGACGAATTGCAATTCCTGGCGTTCTTCGATTACGGCGGCACTCGAGTGGTTGACAGTATCCCGCAGGACGGCAGCAATCCCAATCACATCCTGTACTCCTTTGGCTTCGGGCTGCGTTACACCCTGGCGAAAAACCTCAGCGTGCGCTTTGATTACGGTTTTCCGCTGACACAAGAGAGCCTGAATCAGTATCGTTCCAGTGGCCATGTGGGTGTGCTGCTCAGCTTCTGAGCGGTTGTCCCAAGCGCCTTGGCAGCCTCCGCTTCGATTTGAAAACCGCCTCTTCGGTCTGGAGCGCAGGCCAGGCCAGGTTTGCGTGTTCCTGGCGGTTTGCGGAGTATTCTTCCGAATCGACTTTCGCGTCGCGTGGTATTGAGGTAGGATGAACCAACACAATCGTTGGCCGTCCGCCGGGCTCTGGTAGAGCCTGAGCGTAGCGGGTGGTCAAGCGGTGTGGGACTAAGCGCTTGCTGATATATCTATGGAATCGCAGTTTGGCGAAGAATCATTGTGGGCCAGTGCCTTGGCTGCCCGATTGCGAGTTCTCCAGGCCAACTTCGCGGATGATGACGCCGCGGCGAGGCGGGATTTCATCACGCAGGAAATCGAGCGGGCTCTGAAGGGCTGTGTTCCGGAGAAACGCCGGGCTTTGCTCGGGGCTCTAGCCGATCGCTTCCCGTGCTGGCAGGGTTCCTCACCCCCGGTTCCTGCCACCGGCGCTGCCCCCGTCACGTCCGAGACCCCGGCGGACTTGCTGGAGAAGTTGCTAGCGATAGTGCCCAGCCTGCCGGCGGAGGAGCGGGCATCCCTGCTGGCCAGGCTCCAGGCGGCTGGGTTAGTGTCCGAGCGGCCTGGCGGGGCGCTCGAGATGGCCCCGGAATTGCGGAAGCGGCTCGCGTTGGAGGGAAACCCCCCGCTCGACCCCGATCGGGCCGGCAAGGCGATCGCCATGCTGTTGGAAATGGTGCTCACGCTGGATCAACTCGTGTGGACCCTCTGGAAACAGGTTGCTCCCAAGTCCCCCGTGCGCAAAGAAGGCGAATTGACCCGGTTGGCGGCCGATTACTTGGTGGGCAGCGCTGAGGTGTCGCAAACCCAACTGCTCCAAACCTGCGAGCGCACGCGCAAGCTGATCGCCGGTTTATTGGGAGCCATCGGGCGAGCCGGAACGACTTACGCCCGGGAACGAGTGCAACTGTTTGATCCGGCCGCCATTGAAACCGACGCCCGGGCCGAAAAGAAATGGAACGAAAGTGTTGAATTTGCCTGCTGGCGCAAGTACGTCCAACTCTCCCGGGAATACGGGGCCGAGCCGGCGATCGAGAAAGCCATTCAGGCGGCTATCGCCAAGACGGCTGAGAACCTGATCATGGGACGTCCCGCCAGTTAGGAATTATGTCATTCGAGATACATTGGCACGAAGGTCTTTTTTTGCAGCCGCATCACTTGCAGCGCATGCAAAAGGGCGTCCACGACGTGGTCTGCGCCGAGCGCAAACTGAGCTGGGCGTACCCCTACGGGCTCATCGAGGCGCGCCTCTCGCGGGACGATCTCGAGAATATGCGCGTGCGCTTCGAGCGGTTGCGTGCTATCATGCCCAGCGGCCAGGTGGTCGATTTCCCTGACAATTCCGAGCTGCCTTCCCTCGATATCAAGCCCGCCCTGGCCAAGAGTGTGGCCGGATTCGCCGTCTTTCTCGGGGTGCCGCTTTGGCAAAACGCGCGGGCCAACACCGTGGGTACCACCGCGGCGGAGGATACTCGGGTCAAGCTCTTGTACCGCGTTGGCGAACTCGAATGCGCCGATGAGAACACGGGGGAGAACCCCAAGCCCATCCAGGTGCGCAAGATCAACGCGCGGCTCATGCTGGAACAAGAAGATCCGACGGATCTCGAGTTGCTGCCTTTGATGCGCATCATGCGCGGGTCTGGCGAGGACGTTGGTCTGCCCCGGCAGGATCCCGATTACGTCCCACCGTGTTTGGTACTCACGGGCTCGCCCGTGTTACGGGAACTGGTGCGCGACCTGGTCAGCCAGGTCGAAGCCAGCCGCAAGGAGTTGGTGGTTCAGATCGCGCGCGGCGGTTTCAGCCTGGATACCATGCGCGGCCTGCAATTTGAGCAACTCATGCGCCTGCGCACCCTCAATCGGTTCAGCGGGCGCTTGCCTTCCCTCATCGCCGCCCCCAACGTCAGCCCGTTCTCGATCTACGTCGAGTTTCGGGAACTGCTGGGGGAACTGGCTGCGCTGCACCCGGACCGCGATGAGTTCGACGCAGCCCTCTACGACCATGATAATCCCCTCCCGGCCTTCCGAGACCTCTCCGCCAAGATCCGGTCGCACCTCCGCGGTGCGGTGGCGCCCAGCTACCTCAAGGTGGTGTTTAGCGAGACCGGTGGCGTACTGCTTGCCACCCTGGCCCCCGAACATTTCACGCAACCCAACGCCTACTTCCTGGGCATCAAGACCAAGCTCGATCCCACGGTCCTGGGCCGGTATGTCGAAGATGGCGACAAGTTCAAGCTGATGCCGCAGAGCCTGGCGACGCGCGCCATTCGCGGCATCGCCCTCAAGGAAGAGCGGCATCCTCCGCTGGAACTGCCCGCTCAGTCCGACCTCCACTATTTTCGTATCGACCGCGCCGCCAGTGAGCGGATGTGGCAGCAGATTCAAACCGAAAAGTCCGCCGCGGTGCGTTGGACCGGCGGCGAGCTGGATTGGTCCGGCGCCACCTTCACGCTCTTTATGACTGTACCGTCTACCTCGAATAAAACATGACTCTGCTAGAATTGACCGAACCGTTGTTCCAGTATGTCTGCCGGCTCAATCGCGTGGCCCGGAAGGCGGGCGTACAGCCCACCGGCGAGACGGTCTTCCTTTCGAAAACCAGCGCCGTTCCGCGTGGGGTGAGTTTGGACTACGCGGTGGTGCGTAATGAAATCAAGGCCATCCTCGAGGAGATTCCCCAAAAAGCCGCCAAGGACTTTCGGCTCGCCAGCCAGGCTCAGAAGATCGAGCTGTCGCTGCTCTTCTTTGTGGACTCATTGATTTCCGAAGGCACCCTCAAGTTCGCCGCCCAATGGAATCAGAACCGGCTGGCCTATGAGCGCAACGAACTGGCGGGCGATGAGAAGTTCTTCGACCTGCTCGACCAGGATTTGAAAGATCCGAGCGAGGAGGCCTCGGAGCGGTTGGCAGTCTATTACGTGTGTATCGGCCTGGGTTTCAGCGGCATTTATTTCCGGCAACCGGAATACCTCCGCAAGCAGATGTTCACCATCGCCCCGCGCATCAAACGCTGGCTGGATGCGGATGAGACAGCGCGGATGTGTGCCGACGCCTACGAGGGGGTGGACACTCGGGATTTGACGGAACCGCCCAGCCGCATGGTGCTGGTCATCGGCTTGATCTTCCTTTGCCTCACCTTCGCCGCCGCCGGTGCCTACATCTGGCTCTACCACAACTCGGCGAGGAGCCTCAGNTCCTCCCTGGAGGTGATCAACCAACATAGCGTTTCGGTTCTCAAGCAGTAATCCCTTCCAATTGACCTATGGATAAGTTCTCGAATTTGCCCGCGCCGCTCCGGTGGTTTTTGGGCGTGACCGGCTTGGGGGCGCTCATCAGCGCCGGTTGGTTCGGCTCCCGCGGCGGCGTGAAGTTACTCTTGATCTTCGGTGTCATCTTGCTGGTGCTGGTGCTGGTGCTGGTGGGCGGCTATTTGCTCTATGGCATGTGGAAGCGCAAGAAGCAGAGTGCCCAGCTTGGCGGCGACCTCCGGCAGAGCACCTCGGCCGCCCCTCGGGGCATGAGCGCTACAGACCTCGCGACGCTGGACAATCTGCGCAAGAAATTCCAGGAAGGCATTGATGCCTTCCGTTCGCGCGGCAAGGACATGTACACGCTGCCGTGGTACGTGATCATCGGTGAGCCGGGTTCCGGCAAGACCGAGGCGGTGCGGCATTGCAACGTCGGGTTTCCCCCGGGTATGCATGAGGGGGAGAATGATGCCGGCTATATGGGCGCCGGTGGCACCATCAACATGAATTGGTGGTTTACCAATTTCGCCGTCCTGCTCGATACGGCCGGCAAGATGATCTTCAATGACGTCAAGCCCGGAGAGACCAGCGAATGGAAGGAGTTCCTCAAGCTGCTGAAGAAGAATCGCCCCAACTGCCCGATTAACGGACTCATCCTGGTCATTCCGTCCGACAGTTTGATCCGGGACTCGGCCGACCAGATCGCAGCCAAGGCGGGGAAGATCGCCCAGCAACTCGATGTCATCCAAAGGGTGCTGGACTTTCGTTTTCCGGTCTATGTGGCGATTACCAAGAGCGACAAGATCAACGGCTTCCGCGAGTTTTTTGAAGGGGTGACCGACCCGCAGTTGCAGCACCAGATGCTTGGCTGGTCCAACCCGGAGCCGCTCGACTCCGGGTTCAAGGCGGATCTGGTGGACAAACATCTGGCACAGGTGGCCGAACGCCTGCGGCGGCGGCGCTTGGGCTTGATGCGCGATCCCGTCCCCGAAGGCACGGCGCGGCGCATTGACGAGGTCGATTCGCTGTTTGCCCTGCCCAACAGTCTCCTCATGCTCGCCCCGCGCCTGCGAAGCTACCTGGATAAGATCTTCCTGCCCGGAGAGTGGTCGGCGAAGCCGCTGTTCCTCCGGGGGATTTACTTCACCTCCTCGATGCGCGAAGGCGCGGCGCTGGATCAGGAATTGGCCGAGGCCATCGGTGTGCCGCCCGACGATCTGCCCGAGGGCAAAGTCTGGGAGCGGGAACGTGCCTACTTCCTGCGCGACCTCTTCGTCGAGAAGGTGTTCAAAGAGAAGGGGCTGGTTACCCGGGCGACCAACACCAAGAGACTGCTGCGTCGGCGGCAAGTGATCATTTACGCCTGCAGTGCCGCCGCCCTGACGATCTTTGTCGTGCTCGCCTGGCTGGGCATGAGCACCGTTCGACGCCAGGTCGGTGACCGGGCGGCCTACTGGGTGGCCGCCACCAACGCCGGCTGGGACGAGAATGGTTCCTGGAAGCGGCCGATCGTCAAGGTGCTGGACGAGGGGGGATACGCTCTCGTGGCCACCAACTCGTTCGCGAGCGAAAAGATGACGCCCGGCCAGTTGCAACAGAAATTCCGCGAGCTGGCGGAGACGGACATCAAGGGAACCTGGCTGATGCCAACCATTGCCAGCGATTACAACAAGAAGAGCAAGCTGGCGCAACGGGTGCTGTTCGAAACGGGGGTGTTGAAGCCGGTGGTGGACGCGGCCAGCGATCGCATTCGTCACGCCGGGACCAACGAACCCTACTTGCCCGATGCGCTGATCGCGTTAATCCACCTCGATTCGGAGGTTCAGACCCGGGCGAAAAAGGGGTCCGCGCCGCTGGATGCCGCCTCGATTACCAACTTGCTGGGACCCTTGATTCGCTGCGCGGTCAATGGCGGCGCCGCAGTGGACGCTAACCTGGTGTCCGCGATGCTCTGGACCTACACCGGTAATCCCGCCGGCGAGAAGGCCTGGCCGCCCGCCTGGCTTTCCGGCACAACCACCAATAAGGATAGCGGGATCACCAACCCCGTCATCATGGCGGGTCTCGACTATTTCATCCACCAGGCGACTAATACCGCCAAGGTGATGGCCACCAATTGGGCCATAGTCGAAGCCTCGCTGGCCGCCTTGCGTGAGTATGAACCTGCTGAGAAGGCGCTTTTCTCCGCCGTGCAAGGCGGCAAGGACGAGGACGTGAAGGCTTCGATTCAGGCGTTGGACAAACCAAAAGGGAACGTGGATGCGAAATGCAAAGCAACCGGTGGTTCCACCGGGTCCGGTCCCCTATCCCTGACAAACCTCTACGCGACCTTTACCAACGATGTCACCCGCTTCGCCGTGGGGGCGTTCGACAAGGTGCAATCCGAGAATGCCAAGGCGCGCAAGGAGCACCCCGACAACAAGGTGTTCGAGGAGGTGGACAAGCGACTTACCAGCCAGAAGCTCGCCATCACGGGCGCGATCACGAATTACGCGCCGCCGGAGATCTGGGGCGAGCTGGTTCAGACGGATGCCGGGTACCTCGCGGGATCCGCCTACGAGCGGCGCTGGGGACTTTACCAGGAGGCCCAGAAGTTCGCCTCCGCTACCCCCTTCCAGGGGGCGGCGCGCGCCGATTTGCCCGCCAAACTGCGTGACTGGCTCGATGCCAAAGAGAAGTTCCTCAAGCACGTCGGCGAATATAGCGGCTACGAGAGCAGCAATGTGGTGAAGCTCGCCGAGTTCTTCGCGACCCGGGCCTATGCCGCCCGGTCCGCCGAATTCCTGGTGGCCTATCAGCAGGCGGCCACGGCCGATCTGACTCCTAAACTCGGGTTTCCGTTGCTCTGGGCGGCCACGAAGTCCATGGATGGGAACGCCTTCGACGCTGTCTGTCAGACCCTCTCGCAGATCGCTCAAGAGTTGGGCGGGATTCGTGAGCGCAAATTCTCCGAAACCAAGGAATGGCAGAGCTTCACCAACCGGGTGCTGGAGTTGGGCGCAGTGGCCCGGGCTATCCAGGGCGTCCCTGGGCAGGCCAACCGTTGCAGCCTCAGCCTGCTGACCTATGACGACTCGGATGTTTGGCGCAAGACTTATCGCGGCATCAAATTAGTGGTCGGGTCCGACCCCTCGAGGATGGTGGATACCAGCAATAGTGAAGAAGAGAAGTTCGCGGATGCCGATCTTCGCAAGGCACTTCGTTTCCAACTCTTCAAGCTCAAGGACCAACCGAACCCGGAGACCGATTTCGGGGTCTCTGGTGAGGACGCCAACTGGGGTCCGCTGCGGTTGGTGCTGAAGTATCGCGACAAGCTGGGGGCTGACGGGGTCTGGACGGTGATCGTGCCAATGGCTGACCGGGGTGGTGGCAAACTGGGGTTGAGGCTCAAGTTCGACCAGCCTTTGCCCGATTTTGAGCAGCATTGGCCCAAGGAATGATCTGAGGCGCGCTTTGTCGGGGGATTGATCATGAGCGATTTCTTAAAGCGGTTTCTCCTGGAAGATGGCCGGAGGCTTCAACCGGAGAGTGGGCGTTACCTCGCCTTGGGTGTCTTTGGCAAGCACCCCGGATGGGATGACCATGTCGAGGATCTCGGGCTGGAAACCGAGAGCCTGACCCTGGCCAAGCGGGCCTTTTACATCCAGGGGGTCGGCGGTCAGATCGACACGGGCGCTTGGGAAAAACTCAAAGAGGACCAGAAGCTGCCGGCGTTTGACCATGTCTTCCTCTGGCAGCGGACGGGTCAGTTCCTGGTCGGCCGACTGTGGTCCTCGAGCGACGGTAAGGGGCGAACCCGCTATCCGATGATTGTCTGTGCCCATTGCGTGGGCGTGTCGCTCACCTGGGTCTTGGAAACCGTGCTGCCCCGCCTTGCGGAGGTGGAGCGGGATTGCAAAGCTGCCAACTCCGCAGCCGCGGTCCGGACGATTCTCGACCGGGCTCGATCGGGATTGCGAGCGTCCCTCGGGAGCGCCGCCCCCCAGGATTCGACGATCCCACCCGAGGCCCTGCGCCGGTTTTTGTCTGACCCCGGTTTCGGTGCGGACCAAATCGGTTGGTTCCGGTTCCTTTACGTGGCCCAAAGCCAACTCGCGGAGTTCAGTCCGTTGAAAATTACTCCGAAGAGCGATCTTCAGTCCCTGCGCGCCCAGGCCCTGCGTTTGCCGGTAGGCTCCGCGTCCCACGAACTGGCGCTCCGGCTCTGGACTCGATTCCTCACCGGGATCGTCGACCCCTCGATTCCCCTGTTCATGGTGATCCCGGCGGGCCAGGCCTGGATCGATGTGGTCGCGGGGCGGCCCTCCACTCAGGACTTCTTCTGCCTGCGAGCTGGCTCGACCGCCTTGCCGCTGGTTACGGATGTGCCCTACCAGATCGACGCCGAATTCAAGGCGCGCGCGGGTCAAATGCTGGCGGACTTTCAAGCTGGCGGGACGATCTCCATCGTGGCTCAACCGGCCGCCAGGCCAGCCCCGTCCCCGGGGGGGGCTCCGAAGGCGCGGTGGTGGTCCGCCTGGACCGGAAAGAAACTCGTTCTTCTCGTATGCGGGGCCGGCGTTTTGCTCGTGGCGGTGGTGGTTATTTCGCAGATGGGATCCGGGAGCAAGCCCGGCCCTACCACCCTCGCCAAGAACGTCGCCGTGTCCTCTGACCCGGAGAAGAAGGTTAGTCCGCCCGAGGCCGATACTAAACGCCAGGCTGACGCTGAGGCGGCAGCCGAGAAGGCGCGGGTGGTGGCCGAGGCCGAGGCTAAGCGCCAGGCTGAGGCACAGCAGCAAAAAGACCAGCAGGCGCGCCAGGCCGTTGCCGAAGCTGCCGCCAAGGAAAAGGCGATGGCTGCGGCCGCCGAGGCCAAACGCCAAGCGGACGTTCAGCAGCAGCAAAAGGACGAGCAGGCTCGTCAAGCTGCCGTGGACGCCGCGGTCCAGGAAAAGGCGATGGCCGCCGCCGCAGAGGCGAAGCGCCAGGCCGAGGTCCAGCAGCGGCAAAAAGACGAGCAGGCCCGCCAGGCTGCCCTTGAGGCCGCACGACTCAAGGCTGAGGCCGCGGCCAAGGAACAGGCGCGGCTCACCAATGAAACGAAAGGGGCCATACCCTCCAACGCCGTTCCGGTGCCGGCATTGGCTCCACGCTCCAATCTGACCAACGGGATCGGCATGGCTTTGGTTTGGATCCGCGGCTTACCGGCCACCGGCGAGGGGGCTTGGGTGGGGAAGTTCGAAGTGACCCAGAAGGAGTATGAGCGGCTGATGGGCAGCAACCCGAGTGCATGGAAGGACCCCTTGCAGCCCGTCGAGAACGTGACCTGGGACGAGGCGGTTGCTTTCTGCCGGAAACTCACGGACTTGGAAAGCGGGTTGGGCCAGTTGCCGCGGGGTTTGGGCTATGGCTTGCCGACGGAGGCTCAATGGGAGTTCTTCCTGGGCGATGCGCAGTTTGATGACGCGGTGACCAGCCGGGCGGTCAACCACAGCACTCCCGCGGTCGTGGGCAGCACCCTGAAGCCGAATCAATACGGATTGCTCGATGTGCTGGGCAATGTCTGGGAATGGTGCGCTGACGCCGGGACGAGCCAGCGGATCCTCAAAGGCGGGGCCTTTGACAGCAGCACCCGGTTTAACTGGAGCAAACCCTTCGAGCGGACCACGGCGAATCCGAAGCCCGCGGATACGCGGTTGGCCAACGCCGGGTTCCGATGTCTCCTGTCACCAACCGCGGCTAAGATGTGAACGAACCCTCCACAGCCGAGAGTGTTAGTGAAGCGCCGGAATCGGTTGGGAATGACCTGAGCGTCGCCGACGTGTTTGCCGAGGGGCTGCACTTTCACCGGCATGGGTGCTTGGGCGAGGCCGAACGGGCCTACCGCTGGGTGCTGGCGGCGGCGCCGGAGCATGTGGACGCCTTGCACTTTCTGGGGGTGCTCCTGCATCAGGCGGGGTTCGAAAAGGAGGGCATCGCGTCCATCGAGCGGGCACTGGCCCTCTGCCCTGGTTACGTCGACGCCCACAGCAACCTGGGTAACGTGCTTCGTGGGGCTGGGCGGCTCAGCGACGCCGCGCGTGCTTACCGGCGCGCGATCGAGTTGAAGCCCGATTTCGTGGAAGCACTCAACAACCTGGGCGTCGTGTTGAAGGACCTCCGACGGTTCGATGAAGCCATCGAGGTGCTGCGGCGAGCCATGGTGATCGCTCCCCAACGCGGCGATATCCACCTCAATTTGGGGAACGTGTTCGCCGGCATGGACCGCGCCGTGGAGGCGAGCGCTGAATACCATCGCGCCATCGAATTGGACCCCAGCCTGCTGCACGCCTATGACGCCTTGAACCGGGCTTTGCGTCGAATGGGGCGCGAGGCGGAAGCGCTGGAGGTGTTGCAACTGCTGGCCCGGCAGCTCCCGGAAAGCCCCGTGGCCCGGCATTTGCTGGCCGCCGCCACCGGTCGCGACGTGCCGCCGCAGGCCTCCGAAACCTACGTGCGCCATGTCTTTGACACCTTCGCCGAGTCGTTTGATACCACGCTGGCGACCCTCGAGTATCGCGCCCCGGCGCTGACGGCCGCCTTGGTCGCCCGGCGATGGCCCGTACCCAAGGCCGACCTCGAGGTGCTGGACGCCGGCTGCGGCACCGGTTGGTGCGGACCCCTGCTCCGCCCCTTCGCACGCTCGCTCACCGGGGTGGATCTCTCGCCGGGGATGCTCAGTAAGGCTCGCGGCCGGGGCGTTTACGACGCGTTCTTTCAGGCGGAGTTGACGGAGTTCATGCGGGAACGACCCGCGGCCTTCGACCTGGTGGTGAGCGCTGACACGCTGGTGTATTTCGGCGACCTGGCCCCGGTAATCAGCGCTGCGGCCTTGACCCTGCGGCCAGGCGGGGGGTTGGTCTTTTCGGTCGAAGACGCCGGCCCCAACCGCCCACCCGAGGGGTTTCAGATCCATCCGCATGGTCGCTACAGCCATACCGAGGAGTACCTCCGAACTGTGTTGGACGCCGCCGGTTTCGAGGTGCGCGAGCTGGGAAAAGAAGTCCTCCGAAAGGAACTGGGGCAGCCGGTGGCGGGTTTGGTCGCGAGTGCCGCCAAGAAAACTTAGTATTTGGGTTTTGATTGGCGTTTGGTGCAGCGGGGCGATCCCGCTCAGCGACCGCGCGCCACCGGCGCCGGGAGTAAAATGAAACCGCAGTCGTGCGGTTCGCCGGGGCCGGTTTGTTCCCCTTTCGGCTGGTGTCCACCGAGCGCCTGCGTATTCCCGGCCGACTCCGGAGCCCCGCTGCACGAATGGAAGCAGGCGTGGAACCTGGGTTTCACCAGCCTCGCGGGCCTGGCCAATGTCGTTTTCCAGTTTATCGTCCCGTCCGATTACTTGCTCCGTTGCGGCAGCGAATCCAGCGTGATGACGAACGGGTGGCTGTAGGTCTTGCGCATCCACTCCTCGGGATGGTCCTTGCCCACACCCCACTATGGCAGGCAGTAGAGCCACTTTGGTCCGTCCTTCTCCATCTTGTCCGGGTCCGGGATGGCGCCACACTCCGCCAGCGCCAGCATCTTACCGGGCGCTACGCCTTGCATGATCTCGAAGGCCTTGGCGTACGTATCCTCCCACGGTTGCCGCCACTTGAACCAGTCGTTCTGGTAGATGTCGATCCCGGCGATGTCCACATAGTCCGCGCCGGGATAAAAGCGTTTTCGGATGGCGATGTTCTCCGTCTCCCCCAGAGCATGGAGGCCGGCGCTATACACCCAGATGAGGTTGTGGAGCTTACGTTCCTTGACCAAGTAGTCGAACATAAGGCGCCACAGCGCTGCGGTGTTCTCCGGGCGCTTCTGGTCCGTCCACCAGAACCAGCCACCGTCGATTTCGTGGAGCGGACGCCACAGCACCGGCACACGGGCGTCAGCCAGCAACTTGAGGTAGTCCGCGTGGTGTCGCAGGTCTTCCAGCACCGCTTTATTTTCGTCGGTGCCCGTCTGGAGCGCCTTGCCCACATCGAACGGCCAATGCCCTGGCGGCCGGTCCAACCAGGCGGTTCCATCCGGTTTTAGAGGGTTCTTCCAATGAAACTGCATGGCCACGATGCCGCCCTTGGCCCACCAGACCTTCGCCTGCTGCACATACTCTTGGACCACCGGCGTGTAGGTGGGACCCCAGGTCGGGCTGTTCCAACCCGTGAGATCGAACGACTGGATGGCGGGATAATGCCCGGACACCTGCTTGATTTGCTCAGTCGTCTTGTCACCCCAAATGCCGGCCAGTGTCTTCTTGCCGTAAACCGACTCCAGGAATGTCAGGACGGCACGCGCCTCAGGAATGAGGTCAGGGTCAACAGGTTCTGCCGCTCCAGCAATACTGGTCACAACGCTGAGCACGAGCGTCAATAATCCCACCCCGGGTCGATTTCTCAGGATCGGCGTTCCCCTGTCTGGTGATTGGTCGCACTGGTTCGGCGTGAGTTTCATTCTCTGGTAAGCAGTTCGCACGCAGGCCAATTAAAACACCAACGAAGGCGTATCAGCAACGGGTTTTTGGGGCCTCTGCCCCGTGTGCGGCCCTGGTCAAACAGGCCGCCTTCAACCCCACCCATTCGACAAGGTGTACCAGGCAACCATTGAACCCGAGGGCGGGTTGTTCATCGTCAACTTCGCCTTTGGTCGCCGGGGTTCCACGCTGGGCACCGGCACCAAAACCGCCTCGCCTGTCGATCATGACACGGCCAAGGGGATCTACGACAAGCTGGTGAACGAGAAAAGAGCCAAGGGTTACACCGAAGGCCCTGAGTGAGGCAGATTAGAAAGTGCTGGACAATTTCGGGAACCGAGCGAGCTTAAAGTCGATAGCAAAAAAGAACACCGATAGCCACCAGGATGGGCGGAGCATTGCTGAAGCCCATCTCGGAGGCGGAGCGTTGTGTATGTCGCAAAAACATGAGCAGCAGGCGCGGGAAGGGAAAGCTGAGTCGAAGTTGACGCTCAAGCGGAAGTTCTATGAGAAGGAGTTAGCCCGGCTGCAGATCGAACTGGTCAAGCTGCAGGAGTGGATCAAGGCGAAGAAGCTCAAAGTGGTGGTCCTGTTCGAAGGGCGCGACGCCGCCGGCAAGGGGGGGGTTATCAAGCGTATCACCGAATGCCTTAACCCACGTGTCTGCCGGGTGGTGGCGCTGGCGGCGCCCACCGAGCGGGAAAAGACACAATGGTATTTTCAACGGTATGTGCCCCACCTGCCGGCCGGGGGCGAGATGGTGCTCTTCGACCGAAGCTGGTACAATCGGGCGGGGGTCGAACGCGTGATGGGCTTTTGCACCGCCGATGAGGTCGAGGAGTTCTTTCACTCGTGCCCGGAATTCGAGCGCATGCTCCTCCGTTCGGGAATCGTGCTCGTGAAGTATTGGTTTTCGGTCAGTGACGCCGAGCAGGAGCGGCGTTTTCAGGAGCGGATCCACGATCCGACCAAGCGCTGGAAGCTAAGCCCGATGGACTTGGAATCGCGCAGCCGATGGGTGGAATACTCGCGGGCCAAGGATGAGATGTTCGCCCACACGGATATCAAACAGGCTCCGTGGTATGTGATCAACGCGGACGATAAGCGGAAAGCCCGCCTGAATTGCATTCACCACCTCTTGCACTCGATTCCCTACCATGACCTAACGCCCAAGCCGATCAAGCTCCCGCCGCTCAAAGGCAAGGATGCTTACGTCCGTCCCCCCCTCAGCGACCAGACCTTCGTGCCGGAGAAGTACTGAACTCGATGTGCGGGCGCCGGAGAAGAGAATCATCCCAGGAGGTAACCCCTCAGCGCGAAACCATTAGACAACTCAGAAAGTGCTAGACAATTCCGGGAACGGAGCGAGTTTAGCACCGACATCAACAAAGTACCTTAAACCACCATGATAAGCGCGGAAGATCTGCTGAAGCCAATCTCGGAGGAAAAGCCCTGTGGGGAAGATCTCTCCTACGATCCCGCCTTCCAGGAGTTGGATACCATCATGAAGGGCAAGGAGGAGACGCAGTTCTCCGCCGCTGAGGAGCCGGATTGGAAGCTGGTTCGGGAGCGGTGTTTGGAGTTGTGGCCCAAGTCAAAAGATCTGCGCCTGGCGACGGCGTTGGCCCTGGGCCTCCTCAAGACCGAGGGGCTTTCCGCCTTCTGCGAGAGCTTGGCCATCATCAAGGGGTTGATGGAGAATTATTGGGAGAGCTGTTATCCATTGCTGGATCCGAGCGACAACAACGATCCGACCCAACGGGTCAATATCATCGCCGCCCTGGCCATGCCGGTGGGGACTTACGGGGATCCGATGCGATTTTTGGAGCGGCTCCAGGAAGCGCCGCTGACCAACTCGATGCAGATGGGCCGATTCAGCCTCGCGGACATGGTCCGGGGTGAGAGTGGCGCCGCACCGGCGGAGGGGAAGCTGGCTCCGGCCACTACCCAAGTCGAGGCCGCCTTTCGCGACACCAGCCCCGAGTTCCTCCTGGCGCTCAACGAGACGCTCACGCGTGGGGTGGAACTGGCCAAGCAGATCGACGAGGTGCTGACCAAGGCGGTGGGCCGGGACAAGGCGCCGGATTTGGATTTGCTCCCGCAGCAACTTTCCGAACTTCGGAAGCGGATTACCCCTTATTTGAGTGGCGCCGCTCCGGCCGAGGCGGAAGCCACGGGAGCGGCGACCGGGGCTGTGGGGGCCGTCGCTGCCGGGGGGGGAGCGCCACCGATCAGCGGCGAGATTCAATCCCGTCAGGATGTGGTGAAGATGTTGAACAAGATTTGCGATTTCTACCGCAAGACCGAGCCCTCGAGCCCGGTGCCCTATATCATTGAGCGGGCCAAGCGCTGGGTGGAAATGAATTTCATGGAACTGATCGACGATCTCGCCCCCGACTCGGTCAAGGATATCCAGCGAATCACCGGCGAGAAACCAAAGGAAAGCGAATGAAGTGCGGCAGCGTGGTCATTCCCGGCCCGAGCGGCCAACCGGCTCCGCGGTTCACTCAACTCCTAAAACGGATTGACAATTCGAATGTCGGGCGTTAAACTTGATCTAGCTTGCCGGCGATTTGCCCTTTTGGGAAAGTCGTCGGTTTTGTAAACCTATTTGCGATGAACGGTAAACCACTAGCAGCGCAGTCTAATCTAAATTAACTCCAAAGGACCACACTATGGGAAAAGCCAGCAGTCAAAAATTCATCAACCGTAACCGAGCGCCGCGCGTTCAAATCGAGTATGATGTGGAACTTTACGGCGCGGAAAAGAAAGTGGAATTGCCCTTCGTCGCCGGCGTCATGGCGGATCTGTCGGGCAAGCCCGCGGAACCGCTGCCGGCGGTGGCCGACCGCAAATTCCTGGAGATCGATACCGACAATTTCGACGATCGCCTCAAGTCCTGCAAGCCCCGGGTGGCGTTCCAGGTGCCCAATACCCTGACCGGTGAGGGGAACCTCGCGGTGGAAATGACGTTCCAGAGCATGGATGATTTTTCGCCTGCTGCCGTGGCGCGCAAGGTGGACTCCCTCAACAAGTTGCTCACCGCCCGCACGGAACTTTCCAACCTGCTGAGCTACATGGATGGAAAAAGCGGCGCGGAGGAGTTGATCGGCAAAGTGCTCGAGAATCCTGAACTGCTCAAGTCCCTGGCCTCGGCCCCGAAGCTCGAGGCCCCGGCGGAACCCAAGTAACCCCAGATTATTGACTTATGGCTACCCCAGACACCCAAGCACAAGCCGGCGCAGCTCCGGCCGCAGCCGGCGAGCTCAACGAGTTCGACGCCCTGCTTCAAAAAGAGTTCAAGGTCCAACAGGACACCTCTAAACAGTCCGCCATCAAGACGGCGGTACAGACCCTGGCCCAACAGGCGCTCTCGGCCACGGCCTTGATCTCCGACAACACGGTCAAGACCATCGAGTCGATCATCGCGGAGATTGACAAGAAGCTCTCGCAGCAGATCAGCCTGATCATTCATCATGAAGATTTCAAGGCCCTGGAAAGCGCCTGGCGGGGACTGCATCACCTGGTGAGCAATACCGAGACCGACGAGAATCTAAAGATTCGGGTCCTGAACATCTCGAAGAAGGACCTGGCCGGGACGATCAAGAAGTTCAAAGGCACCGCCTGGGACCAGAGTCCGCTGTTCAAACGGCTCTACGAAGATGAGTTTGGCACGCCGGGCGGGCAGCCGTATGGGTGCATCATTGGCGATTATTACTTCGACCATTCGGCCCCCGACGTCGAAATTCTCTCCGGCATGGCGCAAATTGCGGCTGCCGGGCACGCGCCGTTCCTGAGCGCCGCCGGTTCCCGGCTCTTTGGGATGGAGAGCTGGCAGGAATTGAGCAATCCTCGAGATCTCACCAAGATCTTTCAAACTCCGGAATACGCCGCTTGGCGCTCCCTCCGTGATTCCGAAGACGCCCGGTTCCTTGGGCTGGCCATGCCGCGGTTTCTCTCGCGGATGCCGTACGGCTCCAAAACCAACCCGATCGAGGAATTCAACTTCGAGGAGGATGTCGAGGGCGCCGACCACTCGAAATACATCTGGGCCAATGCGGCCTACGCCATGGGGACCAACATTACGCGATCCTTCAAGATGTATGGCTGGTGCTCGCGCATCCGCGGCGTCGAAAGCGGCGGCATGGTCGAGGGGCTTCCCGTTCACACCTTCCCGACCGATGACGGTGGCGTGGATATGAAATGCCCGACGGAGATTGCCATTACCGACCGCCGGGAGGCGGAGTTGGCCAAGAACGGCATGATGCCGCTGTCTCATTGGAAGAACACCGATTACGCCGTATTTGTCGGGGCGCAGTCGCTGCAAAAGCCGGCGACGTATGACGATCCGGATGCGACCGCCAACGCTAACCTCGCGGCCCGGTTGCCCTATCTATTCGCTTCCTGCCGGTTCGCCCATTACCTGAAGTGCCTGGTCCGGGATAAGATCGGCTCGTTCAAGGAACGCGCCGACATGGAGCGCTGGCTCGGCAATTGGATCAGCCAGTTTGTGGACGGGGATCCGGCCAATTCCAGCGAGACCACCAAGGCCAAGAAACCCCTGGCCGCCGCCGAGGTGGTCGTCGAGGAGGTCAAGGGCAACCCCGGCTACTACGGCGCGAAGTTCTTCCTGCGGCCGCACTACCAACTGGAAGGCCTGACGGTGTCGTTGCGGCTGGTCTCGAAACTGCCGTCGCTTAAGAAATAATGTCGGACAAAGAAACTAACCACTTACACTAACAAAACGTAGAAAGGAAATACACTTATGGCAGTAGATATGTTCATGGAGATGGGGGATAAGATCAAGGGGGAGGCGCAGGACAAGGTCATGAAGGAAAAAGGAGCGATTGACGTCCTTTCCTGGAGCTGGGGAATGTCGCAATCGGGCACCACCCACATGGGTTCGGGTGGCGGTGCGGGTAAAGCCAACTTTCAGGACTTAAGCTTCACCAAGTATGTGGATAAGGCCACCCACGCGATCATGACCGCCTTAGCCAAGGGATCGCATATTCCCGAGTGCAAGCTGACCTGCCGGAAGGCCGGCGAGGGGCAGCAGAAGTACATCGAGATTACCATGAAGGAGTGCATTGTGAGCAGCCTGAGCACCGGTGGCAGTGGCGGCGAAGACCGGTTAACGGAGAACGTGACGCTGAACTTCGGGGAAGTGACCTTCGACTATTATATTCAGAAATCCAAGGGTGGCGCCACTGAGTCGGCCGGCGATTTCAAGTGGAATATCTCGGAGAACGCATCCGGCTAGGGCAGAGTACTGCCCCCCAGGACTGGTGCGTTTCGACTGGACGGAGCTCTTTGCGAGCCCGTCCAGTCGAACGCTTGGTTTGCGGTGGCGGAAGGATATATTATGGCCAATCCGGGTCCCGTCTTGGCGGAGCAGAGCTTGCAGGCGGGCAAGCTGCAAGACACCCTCGCCCGCTTGCAGGAAGAGGTGCGGGCGCGTCCGGCTGACGGGCCACTGCGCGTATTCCTGTTCCAGCTCCTCTGTGTGCTGGGTCAATGGGAACGTGCGTTGAACCAACTCCAGGTGTTGGCCGGCCTGGATGACAGCAGTCTGATGCTTGCACGGATTTTTCAACCGGTCATCCAATGCGAGGTCTTCCGGGGTGAGGTCTTCGATGGCAAGCGGACTCCACTGATCTTCGGCGATCCGCTCGAGTGGATGGGGTTGATGATTCAGGCCAACCAGATGCTGGCTTCCGGTCAGGCCCAGGCCGCGGGGCCGTTGCGGGACAAGGCTTTTGAGCTGGCTCCAGCCAGCAGTGGCAAGGTCAACGACCAGCCCTTCGAGTGGCTGGCGGACGCCGACCAGCGCCTCGGGCCGCTGCTGGAGGTGTTTCTCGAAGGCCGCTACTATTGGGTGCCCTGGGTTCGGATTAAACGCGTTTTCATGGAGAAACCGGCGGACCTGCGCGACCTGGTCTGGATGCCCGCCCAGTTTGTCTGGACCAACGGGGGTGAGGCTTTTGGCTACATCCCCACGCGCTACCCGGGAACCCAGGATTCACCGGACGATGCATTGCGGCTATCGCGGAAAACCGATTGGACGGACCGCGGAGCGGATTTCGCGGTGGGTCTGGGCCAGCGCATGCTGGCCACGGATCAGGCCGAGTATCCACTGTTGGAGTGCCGGACGATCGACCTCAACCCAAGCTAAACCACCCCGGACTACTCCTCCTCAAGACATGGCTGAACTGACTCCCTTAGAGAAACTCCAGCCGTGCCTTTTGGATCGACTTACCGACGAGGATCCGAAGGTCACCGAGGAAAGCAAGTTGCAGCGGGTGGTCTCGTTGGCGCGCTACAAGCGCGGCGTGTTGCGGGATCTCGAGTGGCTGCTCAACGCCAGCGCGCATTTCGCCTTCGAGGGCGGCCTGGGAGCCCTCCTGGTGGATTATCCCGAGGCCCGCCAGTCGGTGGTGAATTACGGGACCCGCCATCTCTGCGGGCTGGTTGGTCCGGAGATGGTCTCCTACGAACGGGAGTTGGTGGAGGCGATCCAGGTGTTCGAGCCGCGCATCCTGCGCAACACCCTCTCCATCCGCGCGGTCAAGGACCGCCAGATCGTTGGGCTGGAGATCGAGGGCGAACTGTGGGCCAACCCGGTGCCGGACCATCTGTTTATCAAGACCAAGATTGACCTGGAAACGGGGCAAACCGTGTTAGGGGATGCCATCAATGGATGAGCGGCTGCTGGATTACTACAACAATGAGCTGCGCCACCTGCGCGAGACGGCCGGGGAATTCGCGCGCGATTTTCCCAAGATCGCCGGGCGGCTTTCCCTGGACAAGGATGCCAAGGAGATTTGCCCCGATCCCTATGTGGAACGGTTGCTCGAGGGTTTCGCCTGGCTGGCTGCTCGGGTGCATTTGAAGATGGACGCGGAGTTCCCGCGTTTTACCCAGTCGCTCCTCGAAACGGTCTATCCGCACTTCCTCTCGCCGATCCCGTCCATGGCGGTGTCTCGGTTCGATCCCTCGGAGAACGACCCGGCCCTGGCGGTGGGCGTGCCGGTTCCGCGGGGGGCCTTGCTTCGCGGGAGCCTTGGCAAGGGGGACCGCACGGCTTGCACTTTTCAGACCGCCCACGAGGTCCGACTTCTGCCGCTCCGCATTGTCGAGGCACGGTATTTCACGCGCGACATCGTTCAGTTGAACCTGCCGCCGGCGCTGCAGAGCAAGGCGGCCCTTCGACTGCGGTTACAAGCCACCGCCGGAGTGCCCTTCTCCGAAATCAAGCTCGATCCCATTGCCTTTTTCCTGCGTGGTGCGGACGAGTTCCCGTCGTGGATCTACGAACAGATCTTCGCCCGCAAGACTGCGCTCGTGCTGCAGTCGCCCGAAGAGCGGGGCAAGACCATCGCGGTTCTGCCCGCCGGCACGATCCGCCAGGTCGGATTCGCTACTCACCAGGCCTTGTTGCCTGCCGGGGGACGCAGTTTTGAGGGCTACCGCCTCTTGCGCGAGTATTTCGCGTTTCCGCAGCGGTTCCGTTTTTTCGAAATCTCGGGATCGGCTGGCGCGGGGAACGACAGCGGTGCTCCCGTGCTGACCGGCGCCGACGGCCTCGGCCTGGCCGACGCGGTGAAGTTGTGCAAGGGTAGCCAGTTGGACTTGGTCATCCTGCTCAAGGAGGCGGACACTCGGCTGGAGGGACGCCTCAACGCCACCAGCTTCGAGCTGTTCTGCACCCCCATTATCAATCTGTTCAGCAAGACGCTCGACCGCATCGACCTCTCGAACCGGTTCTCCGAATTCCACGTCGTGGCCGATCACAATCGGCCCCTCGATTTTGAGATCTTCGACCTCGAATCGGTGACCGGCTATGGAACGGAGCCGGGGCAGGAACAGGAGTTTCGACCGTTTTATCTGGCGCGGGATGCGGAGGCCAGTGCGGGCGGTTTCTACACCGGCAACCGCGTGCCGCGTGTACTCAGCGAAAAGGAGAGACAATTTGGCCGGCGCTCCACCTACGCCGGCACCGAAGTCTACCTCTCGCTCGTGGATGCCGATTCAGCCCCCTATCGCCCGGATTTGCGCCAGCTGGGCATGCGCGCGCTCTGCACCAACCGCCATCTCCCGATCCAGATGGCGGTGGGGGTGGGCCGCACGGATTTTACGATGGACATCAACGTCCCGATCACGGCCATTCGCTGCCTGGCCGGTCCGACGGTGCCACTGGCCTCGCAAGCCGAGAGCCGGTTCGCCTGGCGCCTCATCAGCCATCTTTCGCTCAACTACCTGTCGCTGACGGATTCCACCAGGGAGGGTGGCGCCGCCGGACTGCGGGAGGTGCTGAAACTCTACACCCATGCCAGCGACCGGTTAAGCGCCCGCCAACTGGAGGGCTTGCTCGACATCCAGTCTCGCCCGGTGCTCCGCCGGGTCAAGACCCCCGGGCCGATCAGCTTCGCCCGCGGGTTGGAGGTGTCAATTACGCTCGATGAAAATGCTTTCGAGGGGATCGGGGTGTTCCTGATCGGCGCCGTCCTGGAACGGTTCCTGGCGAAGTATGTCTCGCTCAATTCCTTCACCGAGACCGTCATCCGAACCCAACAACGTGGGGAGATCATGCGATGGCCAGCCCAGATCGGCAAACGCCAAATTCTTTGATCGACCCGCTCGAACAGCTCGAGCGCGAGCCCTACGGCTTTGATTTCTTCAGGGCGGTGCGGTTGCTGGAGAACGCGCGCCGGGACTTGCCGCCCGTCGGGTTTGCTCGCTCCCCCGCCGAGGAGGTCGTCCGCTTCTGGCAGAACCCCTCGCTGGCCTTCGCCCCTTCCACCATCGAGTCCTTCCGCCGGGATCCCGCCGGTGCCGCACCCCGGCTGGCGGTTCGTTTCTTCGGTTTGTTCGGGCCCAACGCCCCGTTGCCGCCTCATATTACGGATTACGCCTATGAGCGCCAACTTCACCATGGTGACCGAACTATCATCGCGTTCTTCAACATCTTCCATCACCGGTTGCTGTCGTTCTTCTATCGGGCCTGGGCGGCGAACCAGAAGGCCGTGGATCTCGACCGTCCGGATACCGGGCGTTTTGCGGACTTCATCGGGAGCTTTTTCGGGATCGGCATGGATGCCCTCCGAAGCCGTGATTCCGTTCCGGATTCAGCCAAGCTCTTTTTTGCCGGCCGGTTGGCCAACCAGACTCGAAATGCCGAAGGTCTCGAGTCCGTGTTGCAGTCCTTTTTCCATATTCCCACCGAGGTCCAGACTTTTGTGGGACGCTGGCTCGATTTGCCGCCGGATTGCGTGTGCCGGTTGGGCGAATCTCCCGACACCGGCAGCCTCGGATCCAACTCGATTGTCGGTTCGCGCGTTTGGGATTGCCAGCTCAGCTTCCGCCTCCGGATGGGGCCGATGAAGCTGGTCGACTACGAGCGGATGCTGCCCCAAGGCGATTCCTTCGCGCGGTTGCGCGATTGGATCCTGAACTACTGCGGACACCACTATTTCTGGGATGTCCAGCTCGTGCTCGAGGCCGCGGAAGTTCCCGTGACCCGTTTGGGTCAGGCCGGCCGCCTGGGTTGGACGACCTGGATCAAGACCCAGCCCTCGGCCCGCAACGTCGACGACCTGATTTTAAACCCACCCCCGAACAGTTAATCTACCTAACTAAACGCATTTATGGCAGAAATCAAACGTGCTACTCTGTTTGGCAAACTCAACCCCGTTGGCTACAAAGCCATCGAAGGCGCCACCATCTTTTGCAAGATGCGCGGCAACCCCTACGTCGAGACCATCCACTGGCTCCACCAGTTGCTCCAGTTGCCCGACTCCGACATCCATCGCATCTGCAAACGGTTCCAGGTCGATCCTTCCCGGTTCGCCGCCGACCTGATTGCCGCCCTGGACAAACTGCCGCGCGGGGCCAGCGCCATCTCCGACTTCGCGTCCGACATCCCGGCCGTGATCGAGCGGGCTTGGGTCTATAGCACCCTCATGTACGGCGACGCCAGCGTTCGCACCGGCCATATCATTGTCGGTTTTCTCAACAGCGACCTCCGCCACAAATTCCTGGCCATCTCGAAGGAGCTGGCCAAGATCAAACTCGAAACGCTCACGGATGAATTCAGCGGCATCGTGGGCGGGTCGCCGGAGGACGCGCTCCGGGCCAGCGACGGTTCCGGTATGAGCGCGGGCAGTGCTCCGGGCGAAACCAGCGGGGCCATTCCCCCCGCCGAAATGGGGAAACAGGAAGCGTTGAAACGCTTCACCACCGACCTCACGGAGAAAGCGCGCAAGGGCGAAATTGATCCCATCGTCGGCCGCGACGACGAGATCCGGCAATGCGTGGATATCCTCATGCGCCGTCGTCAGAACAACCCCATCCTCACCGGCGAGGCCGGGGTGGGCAAGACCGCCGTAGTCGAGGGGTTTGTCCAGCGCATCCTCGCCGGCGACGTGCCGCCGAGCTTGAAGGAGGTCAGCGTGCGCTCGCTGGATGTGGGCCTTCTGCAGGCCGGCGCCAGCATGAAAGGCGAGTTCGAGCAGCGCTTGCGCGGGGTGATCGATGAAATCCAGGCTTCACCCAAGCCGATCATCCTCTTTATCGATGAGGCACATACGCTTATGGGCGCAGGCGGGGGTGGCGGCGCCGGGGATGCCGCCAATCTGCTCAAGCCCGCCTTGGCTCGAGGCACGCTCCGCACCATCGCCGCCACCACCTGGGACGAATACAAACGGCATATCGAGAAGGACCCCGCGTTGACACGCCGCTTTCAGGTGGTCAAGGTCGAGGAACCCGACGAAGCTAAGTGCATTCGGATGCTGCGGGCGGTGATGGTTCCCTTCGAAAAACATCATAAGGTACAGGTGCTGGACGAAGCCATCGATTCGGCGGTGCGCCTTTCGCATCGTTATATCGCCGGACGTCAACTGCCGGATAAAGCCGTCAGCCTGATTGACACCGCTGCCGCCCGCGTTTCGGTCAGCCAGCACGCGGTGCCGCCCGAGGTGGATGATACCCGCCGCCGGATTCAGGCGCTCGAGACCGAATTGGGGATTCTGCAACGTGAGACCGCCACCGGCCTGGACCACCAGGCGCGCCTCGCGGAAATCCAGGAATTGGAGGCTCGCGAGAAGCAGACCCTCGCCACCCTGGAACAGCATTGGAATGAAGAAAAAGGCATGGTCACCAAGGTGTTGGAACTGCGTGCCAAACTCCGTGCCGCCGGCATCGGCCCCGATGACGCCCTCAAGCCCGTGGCCGCTGGTGCCGCCGCCGCCGTGCCGCCGGCCAAAGCCGAGGGTCAGACCACGCCTGAGGAACAAGCCAGCCTCCTGGCCGAACTCAAGGGTTTGCAGGAGAACCTGCGCCAGTTCCAGGGCGAATCCCCGCTCATCTTCCCGAGTGTCGATTCCAATTCGATTGCCAGCGTCGTGGCGGATTGGACCGGCATCCCGGTGGGACGCATGGTCAAAAATGAAATTCAGCAGGTGCTCGGCCTGGCGGACCTGCTGGAACGCCGCGTCATTGGTCAGCGTTACGCCCTGGAGATGATCGCCCGGCGCGTCCAGACCAGTCGCGCCCGGCTGGACAACCCGAATCGGCCCATCGGCGTCTTCATGCTCGTCGGACCGAGCGGGACGGGTAAGACCGAGAGCGCGCTCACGCTCGCCGAGGCGCTTTACGGCGGCGAGCAGAACCTGATCTCGATCAACATGAGCGAGTTCCAGGAAGCCCACACCGTTAGCACGCTCAAAGGTTCGCCGCCCGGCTACGTCGGTTACGGTGAAGGCGGCGTTCTGACTGAGGCGGTGCGGCGCCGTCCCTATAGTGTCGTGTTATTGGACGAAGTCGAAAAGGCCCATCCGGACGTGCATGAGATCTTCTTCCAGGTCTTCGACAAGGGTTGGATGGAAGATGCCGAGGGCCGGTACATCGATTTCAAGAACACTATCATCATCCTGACCAGCAATGCGGCGCAGGACGTCATCATTAACCTGTGCAAGGACCCTGAGTTAATGCCCAGCGCCGAGGGACTCGAAAAGGCCATGCGCGGACCGCTTACGAAGGTTTTCCCGGACGCCCTGCTCAATCGTCTGGTGGTGGTTCCCTATTACCCGATCAGCAAGGAGGTCTTGCAGCGGATTATCAAGCTCAACCTCTCCCGGGTGCAGAAACGGGTCCAGGAAAACCACAAGGTCCCCTTCACTTACGACGACAGCGTCCCGGAACTCATCGGCCAGCGATGCACCGAGTTGGAACGTGGCGCGCGTATGGTGGATGCCCTCATCACCAACACCATGCTTCCAGAGATCGGTCGCGAACTCCTCTCACGGCTCGCCGCCGGCAGCGCCATCACCCGGGTCCATGCCGGGGTCAAAGACGGCAATTTTACCTTCGCGTTTGATTGAGCGGAGGCCGGCAGAGACCATGAGTGCCTCCAGAAATCCGTGCGGGTTGACGGCCGAGCGCGCCGTCACCCGTGAGGGCGTTCTCGACGGCCGCCCGCCCTCCTGCGGCCACATTCTCCTTGCCACTTGGCCCCTCACCAGTGTAAACTGATGAAGGCGTCAGCCTGAACGACTATCTATCTATGCCAGCCACTCAAGAGCACCGGTTTCTTGCCATTGGGACTGCCCTGGGCCCTGACAAGCTCATGATCAGCCGGTTCTCCATGACGGAGCAGGTGGGGCGGCTATTCAAGATCGAGACGGAGTTGGCGAGTGAGGACTTCGCCGTGAAGTTCGACGACATCGTCGGCACCAACGCGACGATCCGATTGATGACGCCCAAGGGCGGAATTCGGTATTTCAACGGCTATGTCAGCCGCTTTGTCCAAGCGGAGACGCATGGTCGCTATGCTTCGTACCGCGCCACCCTGGTGCCTTGGCTGTGGTTCCTCACCCGCACCTCCGACTGCCGCATTTTTCAGAAGAAGAAAGTGCCGGACATCATTGAGGAGGTGTTCAAGGCGCAGGGGTTTAACGACTATAAGCTCAGCCTGACCGGGACCTATCGCCAATGGGAATACTGTGTGCAGTATCGCGAGACAGACTTCAACTTCGTCAGCCGGTTGATGGAGCAGGAGGGCATTTATTATTACTTTACGCACGAAGACGGGAAACACACGGTGGTGCTGGCGGATTCGCCCTCCGCCCACTCGCCCTTTGAGGGCTACGAGACGCTCATCTATCGCCCGCCCACCACCCGGCAGGAGGAACACGCCGAGACGGTGACCGATTGGCTCATCGAGCAGGAGGTCGAACCGGGTACCTGTGTGCTGGCCGATTTCGATTTTAAGAACCCCCAGGCGCCGGTGGTGACCAATGCGAACATCTCGCGCCAGCACGCCGCCTCGACCTTCGAGATTTACGATTATCCCGGCGACTTCGAGAAGCGGGACGAGGGCGAGGCCTATGCCAAGCGCCGGATCGAGGAATTGCAGGCGCTGCATGAAATTGTGCGCGCGCAGACCACCGTGCGGGGGATCAGCCCTGGCTGCAAGTTCACGCTCAAAGGCCATCCGCGCGACGACCAGAACCGCGACTACTTGGTGACCGCGGCCGCCTATCACGCCGAGGTTTCGGGCTATGAATCCCAGGCTGGCGCGGCCAAAGGCGATTTCTTCACCTGCAATTTCAGCGCCCTCCCGGCGGCCTCGCAATTCCGCTCTCCTCGCATCACCCCCAAACCCTTGATCCAAGGGCCCCAGACGGCGATGGTGGTGGGCAAGCAGGGGGAGGAGATCGACACTGATGAGTTTGGGCGCGTCACACTCCAATTCCATTGGGACCGGTATGGCAAGGCCGACGAGAATTCCTCGTGCTGGGTGAGAGTGTCGCAGGCGTGGGCCGGCAAGACCTGGGGGGCGATTTACACGCCCCGCATCGGACAAGAGGTCATCGTCGAATTCCTCGAGGGCGACCCGGACCGGCCCATCATCACCGGGCGGGTTTATAACGCCGACACCAAGGTGCCTTACCCGTTGCCGGATAATAAGACCATGTCCACGCTCAAATCCAATTCGAGCAAAGGCGGGAAAGGGTTCAATGAAATCCGCTTCGAGGACAAAAAGGGCGACGAGCAGATCTTCATTCATGGTGAAAAGAACGTAGATATCCGGATCAAGAATGACACCTACGAGTGGATCGGCAATGACCGGCACTTGATCATCACTAACGACCAGGTCGAGAAGGTTCAGAACAACCGGGAAGAGAGCGTCACCAACGACCACAAAGAAAAGATCGGCAAAGACCGCCACTTGAAGATCGTCGGCAAAGAGGCCAAAGAGGTCGGCGGCAGCCAATCCTTGACCGTTAAGGGCGATGTCATTGAAGTCTTCAAAGGCAACCACTCGGAGCAGACCACCAACGACTACTACCTGAAAGCGGACAACATCGTCATTGAGGGGTTGACCAACGTGACGATCAAGGTGGGAGGCTCCTCGATCGCGATCGCCGCCGACGGCATTGCGCTCAAGACCGGTGGTTTGATCAAGCTCGATGCCGGCTCGACCCTCGACCTCAAGTCCGGTGCGCCGATGACCTTGGATGCCGGCGCGACGCTCGAAATCAAAGCCGCCGCTCCCGCCGAGATGAAGAGCCCGGCCACCACCGTCAAGGGCGACGGCATGCTGACCCTCAAAGGCGGCATGGTCATGATCAACTAGGCCGAACCACCACCCTGCAACTCCCGCCAACGTTTAGCTTCTTATGCCGAGTCCAAAAAGTGGCAGCGCCGGTTCTCCTGTTTCTCCGGTGGATCCGAAGGATCCGCACGAGGCCGATAAGGCGGATCCGGGCGAAGTTGAAAAGATTAAGGCCGAACAGCGCAAGACCCAGACCGGCAAGTACGGGTCCGTAAAGGTCAAGCCCTACAAGCCGCCGGAAACCGAAGAGGAAAAAGCGACCAAGAAGAGCTGGATCGAGATCGACTTGCGCGACGAGGAGGGCAAGCCAATGGCGGGTGAGACCTACGAGTTGGTGTTGCCGGACGGCGAAGTGGTAGCCAGCGGCACTTTGGATGAAAAAGGGTTTGCGCGGGTCGATGGCATCGAGCCGGGTCAGGCGCAAGTGCATTTCCCGAACCAGGAGAATGACCAATGGAGCAAGAGTTGATCGGTCTGGCCCGTCGGTGGACGTTCTTTGGTGCCGTGCTGCTCTGCGCGGCGATGACCTGCTCCTGCCGGGCCGGCGACAACGGGACAAAACCTATGGTGGCGACTAACAACAGTGCTTCAAACGCGGCGCTGGCCGCGGCAGAGTCGGCCCGCCTGGCCAAGAAAATAGCGACCCTCAAGGAATTAGCCCTGCCGGACGAGTGGTACTCGGCCGCCGGCGATACCCTGGCAGCGCGTTTCGAGGTGGCCGCCAAGGCCATGCAAGCCAAGGATCCCAAGGCCCCTTCTGGTACCCAACTCATGGCCCGGTTTCAAAACAACGGCCAGCCGTTTGTCCATAAGGTTTGGGTCAACCAGCCGCTTTTCTGTCCGCTCTGCCCCGAAACCACGGGCGACGGGGTTTTCACCGTTGTCTCGGTGGCTCGGGGCTGGACTTGCCGGATTACGGTCGGGGAACTCCATGCTGTCACGGCGCATGGCGGCTCCTTGCCGCCGGAGAAAAACTCACTCTTGAAACGAATCCTGGATGCTCCTTGAGTCCGGTTGGGACGAGATCCCCTTTTATGCCAGACGATGCTGAACTCAAACAGAAGGCGGAAGCGATCGCGACCGAACTGAAGCACCGCTTCAAGGCCCGCAAGCCCGATTTCACTCCCAAATGGTCGCGGGATTGGGTGATCCCCGATAACGTGCTCCAGCCAGCGGATGTCAAGGTCGAGATGCAGGTGGACAGCAAGTACCCCGAAGATCGTCCCAAAGCCGACATCGATGTTTATAAAGACTGGAATGACGAGGACGTTCCCGCGGTGACCATTCCCCCCCTGAAACTGCAAGGCAAGAAAGTGGTAAAGACTGATGGCTCGCGGCCGTCGCTTAAGTTCACTTGCGAGAATCACATCTGGGATGATTTCGACGAGCTGGAGTTTGGCTTTACTTGTCAGATCGATAAGACGTCTAAAGACACTAAAAAGACGCTCAAGGTCAAACGTTGGCAAGTTCAGGCCGTTGATATGAATCCGGCTGAGGCCACTGCGCAATTGCCCTTTCGGCGACAGGAACAGGCCAACTTCAACACCGCCTTCGGGGGCTCGGAGGATGATGCGCACCTGAGCAAGTCCTTCGTGGCCCACTCCACCGCCAAAGCCCTGTTCGGCTCGTGGATGAAGAACACTTACGCCTTCGTTTACACCGGCCACGGTTGTGTGATCTGTGGCGAGTGTGGCAAACCCTTTGCTTCGGACAACGGTACCGGTTCGGACGCCGATTTCGGGCGCTGGACTCACTGCCGCGCCGACGCCTCGCACGACCAACCGGTCAGCACCTATTGTATCGGAGGCTGGGCTCCCTGCGTCCGGGACGACACTCAACCGGTGGAAGTCTCGTTCTTCTCCGCTGCGCAGGTTGCGGACGATGCCATCGTCGAGGTCGCTCCCAAGTACCTGGTTTTCTCGGTCGCCTGCGGAGGAGCTTTTGAAACCAGTTTGTACGATGCCTTCATCGGCCGGGGCACAAAATATGGCGTCGGTTTCAAAAAGTCCACCCGTTGCGACTGGGCGCGGGATTACGCGAACGAGTTTTTCACCGATTGGGTCAATACGCATCAGTGTGACCCAGATAAGATCCCCGACGTGTTCGATAGCCTCCAGAACAAGTGGCTAGCCAAACTCCAGCCCGACCTCTTCGGTCGGGTCTGGGGATTGGGGTCAAGCCTGCGGAACCTGGGACGCAGGATCGCCGCCTTGTTTTGACTCGTCGGGAAGGACCACCCTCATAAGAAATGGAAACCGCGTTACCGAAAGATCAATTGCTCAGTGAACTGGCTCGGCAGGCCACCAAGTTCGCCGAGATGCTCGCCAAACAGGAACTGAAATGCGAGGTCCTGGGTGAGGTGCTTGGCCAGAACTCGGGTTGGACCGAGCTTCGTTCGGTTTTTAAGCAGCACTTGAGGATTTGGCAGCAGTTTACCACCGCCAACCTGGCGATTGCTCCGGATGGGTCGCTTGCGGGTTGGTCGGTCGAGAGCCGCAAAGCCCGGTGCGGCATTCAAGCCTTTTCCGACGCCGATGTGGAAACCCGTGCTCGCATGCTCAAGACCATCCACCGTCGACTCCGGCTCACGGGTATTCGGCGCGTACCGCTGGATGAACAGCGCGGCCTGGCCGTGGCCACCTTCGTCGGTGCCAACCGAACCGAGGTCTTCGAGGTCTCCGTCAACCCTACCGATGGTGAGGTCATCGGTTTCATGCCCGTTCCAGCCGGCAAGCTCTCGCCGCTTGCGATTCAGGATCCCGAGGCCGGCAAAGCCCAGGAATTGGCCTGGCAGCAGGTCGATGCCGATCTCCGGGTCCGGCTCGGGGCCGAAGCCTCCGCGGAAGCCCGCAGCGTTTTGAAGCTCGTCCCGCAAAGCGCGATGCAAGATGAAGCGGGGCGATCTTTCTGGGTCTTTCGGCTTTGGCGTTTCTTCAGCACCTGTGACGTGTCGATTGACGAGGCCACCCGGGAGGTCGTCGGCTGGTATCTCGAGGCCCTGGCTAACGAGGCTCCCGACCGTGTGATCAAGGAAGCCGGGGCCGTCCAGGCCGCCCGCCCCGAGCTGAAGGCCGCCCAGGGAGCCCAGGGACCCCGGGTAACGTTTGATCGGAAAGGCGAAGCGGAGTACGCCTCGGTTTATTGGTGGCATGCGGAGGAGAACATCAGCATCGAGGGTGACCAGACGGCCGTCCTCGTGAATGCCACGACCGGCAAACCCTATTCGGTCTGGCAAAAGTGGCGGAAGATCTCGCCCGAACTCCTCAAGCAGCCAGCCATCGCTCCGGAACAAGCCCTCCGGGCAGCGGATCGCGCTATCGAATGGAAACCCGC
>TBL_comb47_HYPODRAFT_10001169_pt1 | contig 34272 bp, 26 predicted proteins | sample TroBogypolimnion_40_FD_10682 | JGI IMG/M metagenome (IMG submission 10682)
GTCATAGCTGATGCTGTAAAAGAAAGCGTCCTGGTGCGTGATGTACAGTGTGTTTGTATCTCCCGTAAGGTGCACCCTGTTGTTTGTAACTCCGATCGCACCTGACAGAAGCGATGAATTCAGAAATGCCAGGAACTGCTGATTGGTCGTCTCTGTCCTGCACATATTGAAGGAATCGACTTTTACAAAATGTATGGGGATCTCGTCATTGGGATGACTGGGATCATAATGACCGTTGTGGTCGCCCATTTCATATTCGCCGCCCGGGATGGAGANTTCCGAGATGTTAAGATCCCTGTTGTCAAATCCGCCCCTGACAGCCAGTACATTTTCCTGAACCGTTTTCGGATTGTATGACACAATTCCATAATCAACATTGATGTCCCAAGCCACGGTGGCAGTGTTTACCATGGTTGTGGATGACCAGAAATTACCGGAAAGAACATTCATGAAATAGTTATTGTTGAATGACGGCTTTGATAATGTGACATCATTCAGCGATTGCAATTCCTTTACATTCGGCAGTCTCCAGTCATTTTTGCCGGCCAGTGGCAGACTGCTGCAATAGGCCAGTGCCTCTTCCCATGTCATGGCATCCGGCGACTGGATCTTCTGCCAGGTTAATCCTGTAAAGTTATCCCTGATTGTTCCATCGCTGTTATCAGTAAAATGGGACACCGTGAATGTGGTTGTAACAGGCGTTCTCACTGCCCTTACATGAAACAGCTTGGTTCCGCCCGCACTCACAGTTTCCGTTTTCGGATGTGCGCCGATCCCGCCTCCTGCATTCACAACCCAGATTTTTGACGGATCATCTGCTTGTTTCTCGCTGGTCCACCAGTACTGTGCAGCCGTTTTCGTGAAATAGCCTGTATCCAGTGCCGGATTGAGATGATTGTAATGGTTGATGCTGAACAACTCAATACCCGTCGGCAGCCGCCAGTCGCTGAATCCTGCCAGTACCAGGTCGCTGCAATAAGTCGTGGCACTTTCGATGGTCATCTCCCCGCCATCGGTCTTTTGCCACATCAGAAGTGTATTATTGTCGGTGATCGTCCCGTCACCATTGTCAGTAAATGATAACGGGTTGATCACAAAGTCGGCATCTTCTCCCGGTGAGGATGTGTAGCTGCCTGTTTGTCCTGTGTCTGGTAACCTGAAGGGAAGGAGCTTCTGTGCTTCCAGTTGAATGAGAAATAATCCTGTGATCATTGCAATGATGATCATTCTTCGTTTTAAAAGCAACATAGCGCCCTCCGGTTGAAATCATTTAATACAAATCATTTTCATGCTTTTCGAAAAGTTTCCGCAAGTGATCCTGTAATAATAGAGGCCAGCCGTCAGAGAGTAAGTTTCAGAATTTAACGGAACAAAGTAGCTGCCTGGTTGCTGATACTGATTAACCAGTGTTGTGATCTCCCTTCCGAAGATATCATAAATTTTAACCTGGACTTTTCCTGCAATCAAAACCTTATATTTTATTGATGTTTCCAGGTTAAATGGATTGGGATAATTCTGTGAAAGCTGAATATTGGATCCCATGTTAGTTTTCTCTTCAATGGCTGAAGGCAAAGATTCGATCGTATAAGAGTAAGCGACTTCCCCGTTTGTATGAGATGAATTTTCCTCATTGGGCAGGTAGGTCTTTATATAATCAACTTTTGCTGATGAATCGGTTACCGTGACCAGCAGATACCCGCGGCTTGGCAAAAGCACCCCATTCACATATCCGTACTGTGAGCCTGTGAAATTGGTAATGTTTTTCGACGATGGCTGCGGGACTTCCTGGTAGACGATCCCGTCCATCTCCTGTTTGGCATAGCAGTGATCGTGCCCGTGGAAGTAAATTGTTGCATTGTTTTCAACCATCAGTTCATGGATTGTCTTTTCCCAGCCTGACCGGAAGGTGTCAAATCCCCACGTTGAATCAGCATTCTTTCCGCCCATCTCAAAGAAACCGGCGAATTCTGAACCACCGCGTCCATCAGTACCATTTCCTCCGACAAGCTGATGGCAGAAGATAAACTTGAATTTCGCATGACTGGAAGTAATGACATTCTTAAACCAGTTGTACTGATCAGCACCAAGCGTCCAGCCCCAGTCAGGCTTAGTCAACGTATACCAGTAAGGATCAAGCACGATGAAAAGAGAGTTGCCCCATTCCCAGGCGTAATAGTTCTGCCGGAGCCCGACAAAATTTTCAGCAATCGTATCACCCGAATAAAATGAATCAGGTACAGGATTCGGATAATAAAACTTTCGGGTGTTGGCTGCCATTACCGGCAGGGAATTGGGTGTGCCATCAAGACTCCAGCCATTTTCTCCTTCATGATTCCCGATCACAAGGTACAGCGGAGCAGAATGACATACTGAGCCAAAGTAAGGCCTGTAAAGCAAATGCCTTTCTGTAATCACGGTCTGGTTAATCACGGGTTGTTTCTCAGACATGAAATTGTCGCCAAGATCAAGAAGGAAATCAGGGGTTTTAGCAAGAATGTTCTGAAGCGTCAGCGTATAGGATGCAGGAATTGTATTGGTGTCAAGGTGCGGATCGGCTTCAACGGCAAATGAAAAAGTTTCCCCGGAACTCCTTTGCGTATGGAATGCATGTTCAGGTCCATTGGTGAAACTTGCTGAGCTTCCATTCACTCTGTATAGTGTTCTGTAAAAATATTTCGTATCGGGAATAAGATTGATAAACTGCGCTTCAAGCGTTGAATCCGCATCAACAACAAAATGGGGTGTTGATACACTGTAATTGCCGGGAGCTATGCCATATTTCCAGTAAACATCAACCTTCTGATCAAACAGGATGCTCATTGTGACCGAAGTGCCGGTAGGTCTTCCCAGGATCTCGGTAAATGTCTGACCGGAAACAGAGTTCAAGCCTGCAACAATTAAACAAAGAGTTATCAGAGAGATCTTCATTCTGGGTATTTTTTTGTGAACTTTAAAGATTGATTGTTTTTCTGAAATTGCTTTACAAAGAATTTGCGCAACCTGCTCTCATTTGCAATAAATCATTTTCTTGCTCAACAAATGTTCGTCAGCCGTCAGAACATAGAAATACATCCCGCTCTCCACGTGGCTTCCGTTATCGTTTGTGCCGTCCCAGGTGACAGAATATTTTCCTTTCGTGACGGTTTTGTTCAAAAGGTCCCGGACAGGACTTCCCGAAAAATCGGTGATAAACATTTTTACCCGTTTTGTATCTGTAAGCTCAAACTCAATCGTTGTAGTGTTTGAAAAAGGATTGGGATGGTTTTGGCCAAGGATATCATTTGAAACGGGTGGTTGTTCTTCGTTGTCTTTAATTGCTGTTATATCTCCCGGAGTCCAGTAGTTCGGGGTGGCGCCTGTCATCGTTGGGCCGGGTGTAAGGTCATGACCCTGCAATGCCGGATGATCGGCAGCGTAACGGTATGCACGAAAGACCCCATTGTAGGTTGGGTAATTATCGGTTTTTATCTTTTTGATACCATCCCTTGTCATCGGGTTGACATATTCCCAGACAATGGAGCTATCCGTAGGCGCGACTTCAAAGAAATGGCCGTCATTCATGGCGCAGATAAGAGTGTTTCCATTGGGAAGCCGTTGCACACTTGATCCGATGGTACTGTAAAAGGAGGTGTTGTTTTTACTGGAGAATTTCCATACTATCTGGTTTGAAACATTTTTATTTTCTTTCATCAGGTTTTGATCCGGTGATGAAACAATTGTATACCCTGCATCCGGAGGGTTCACAAAAGTGCCGGTATTTGTTCCGGCAGAATTCAGGTACGGGTTGATCTCTATGGCATAAGATTGTGGCGTGAGTTCGAAAAGGTTCTGTGCGTTGCAGAATACGAAAAAATGACCTGCACCCGGCAGACCGGGCCTGATCCATTGAATATCATGGGAGCCGCCCAGTTGCTTGTTGCCGGCTGTGGCTTTTTCCCAGTTGTCTTCAACGGAAGGTGGGTCTCCCTGGTCATATTTAGCAGGATCACCGAAACGGTATTTAAAGTCGCCAGCCGTTGTTGCTGCAAGGGCAATGCTGCCTGTAGGATTATTGGCAAGGAAAGTGTTCCCATGATCGATCACGTAGAACTCGCCATGCACCGAATTGACAACAATGAGATCCAGATCCTGGTTATAATCCAGCGAGTTGCAATGCATCCAGTCGCTTTTCACGGGATTGCCCCGGATATTCAGGTTGATCCTGCCGGGGGTGTTGGCAATGACGCCATAGGTTGCTTTGGTCGGATCAATATCCTGGACCACATGGTCAAAGAAGCACCACTCCCAGATGACTGTTCCTGCCCTGTTTACTTCGACGATTGCATCCATCTGTGCACCGGTATAATTGTGCGCCGGATCGCATCCTGCAGCAAGGCATTGGGCTGCGGTCAGATCTTTATTTGCTATATAAATGAAGGTCGAATCTCCCAGTTTGGTGTTGTAGATCTTTGCAAAGTCGTGATGCCCGTGATAGCTGCTGCGGGATTCAGTATATTGCCACAGTACATTTCCGTCCCAGTCGAGCTCTTTCCAGGTGTTCTGGTTGCTCGGGTTTCCGCCGACAGCATCGAGCAAGGTTCCCGCCTCCGTAAACCGGGGATTTGTCCCAAGATTCCAGGTATGAATGACATGCCCTTCAAAGTCGATCAGGTAGGACGTTCCACGTGTTCCGAAAAGCGTGTACCCTGCATAGGTCCTGGAATTGTCCCAGTAACGGGTTTCGGTGTTGATCATGAAGTTTTCCTGGGAAGAAACTGTGAAGGTTAACAGGATAAAGCTGGTGAATAGTACAATGTTTTTCATAACTAAGGTCCGTGTTTGTTTATGAAGATTGCTTGTTGTGAAAAATAGGCCTGTAGAGTATATACACATGAACGTGACTTTACCCTGACGAGAAGTCAAATCTAAAATGGCAAAATCCAAGATGGTAAAATTTGACCATTTTTGATTTGTATAGCCATTTTACAATTTTGCCATTTTATATTTGTCTTGCCTGCATCAAATCATTGCAAACCAGCCAATTTGTATTCATCACATCCATATTGCTCCATAGTGATAGGATTGTGCTTCAACCGAGCTTAAACCGAGCTTAAACCGAGCTGGAGCGGGTTTTCTCGGACTTAGCTCGGTTGAACCTCGGTTCAATGTCGGTTTCAGGAGAAAGAATGCAGGAAAAATAGTAATAACTTGAGCCCCTCCAGGGCTCTTTTTTGCAGGGGAATTTCCTTACCTCTGATGAAACCGGAGGTAATTCATAATAAGGTCCTCCGGACCTTGGCTGAACGAAAACCCTGAAAAGGTTTAATTTTACTGATTGTTGGTGAAGCACATGGAACCAGAAAAAGCAACCCCAAACCCTGAAAGGGTTTAATCTCAATAACCATTGGTGAAACTCGTGGCAGCCCTTGGTAGTTGTCTAGCTTCTGGCAAGCTTGATAAATCCCCCGAGATGTTCCCTGATCTTCCCGGCAAGAAAATAGGGCAGGCTCATCAGGAAGAACTTTTTGCCTCTGATTGTCCGGGCCTGCTGGATGGAGAGCGGATGCGCCCAGAGCCTTACCGCAAACGGGTGCGGCGCTGCATCCATGAATTGGTGCAATGAACGCAGTCTGCCGGGTTCGCCGGGTTTCAGCACAATAGGAATGACAAGGCCTTCATAAGGAATGATAAAATCGACTTCAGCCGTGGATTGTGCCTTGTCCCGGACCCAGAAATTATGATCATTCCCCGAAGCAAGGATCTCCTGCCCAACCACGTGACGGCCAATCTGCCCGTCGAAGATGGTAAGCAGGTCATTCACCTCAAAGATCTGTTTCTGGATGCCGGTTGAGTAGTTGACCAGTCCTGTATCAATCATCTGCAACCGGGGAGATTTGTTTTTGTCGGGAAGGATCGGGAGATTTGCTGAAGTGCAAGGGTAGATTAGATACAGGAGAAACATCTCTTTCAGCGTGCGGAATGACTTGCCTGTCTCACGGCTGCGCGAAATTGTATTCCCGAAATGATGAAAACTGATCCGCATCGAAGCGTAGGGAAAGGCGTTCTGAAAAGTATTCCGGTTGAGTTCCCTGCTTTTCTTTGATGGCGAAATCTTATCTGACTCTTCCTGGAACAGGCTCATGATCTTTTCATAGATGGGCTGAAGGTCGGCAAGTTCGCGGTCCCTGGCATAATTCTCAGCGATCTCTGGCATTCCGCCGATCAATGTATAGAGATGGAAAAAACGGATCAGTTGATTAAAAGAAGTATTCGGGAAAGGAACTTCGTTGAATGCATCGCGTGCTGTATCCTCACCAAGCACATCCAGGAATTCGCTGAAATTATAGGGCCGCGAATGCAGAGATTCGATGCAGGATTCAGGGATCAGCTCTGATTTTTCATCAATGTCAAGATGTTTTGATGAAGAAGCGATCACAAACAAATCTGTGGCTTCTTTTTGAAAATGCGTAAGCCAGTTCAAGTCAGAAGGAAAATCTGAAATATTATCCAGGAAGATCAAGGTTTTCTTATTATTCCCGAACTTGTCCTTCATGGAAAGCAATGTTCTCAGAAAATCTTCAAAGGATGATTCGTTGTCAAAGATCTTTCTCTCTTTTTTTAGCGAAAGATCGAAGCTGAGATATTGATCAAACTTTTTGGCGAAGGAATTGATGAGATGGGTCTTGCCGGTCTGGCGGGCGCCTTGGAGAAGGAGGACCTTCCGGTTTTTTGAGGAGGCCCATTCAGCAAGTTTTTTAGTTATCAGTCTTTCCATTCCCAGAAGTATTGCTTAGTTGGATTTTTTTACCGCAAAATCGCAAAGACGCAAAAGTTTACATGAAGTCAAAAACAATTAGCGTCTTAGCGGTAACTTTAAATTTTTCATATTTCCATAAACAAATAAGTCAAAATAAAGCACAAAAGTACTAAATAGTGTCACATAATAAAGGTTAACTCAAAAAAATGAAAAGTTATTCATGGAATTGCTTGTCAGATCAAAAAAGAAAAATTATCTTTGCACTCCTTTTAAAAAATAATGAATCAGAAAAGTAAGAATTCATGAATACATTAAGTTACAAAACGGTAAGCGCAAACCAGGCCACGGTGACCAAAGAATGGGTGCTTATTGATGCAGAGAACGAGGTTCTTGGCAGGCTGGCTACAAAAGCAGCCCGGTTATTAAGAGGCAAATTGAAGACCAATTATACACCCCATGTTGATTGCGGTGATAATGTGATCATCATCAATGCCGAAAAGATAATCCTCACCGGAAAGAAAATGGACGATAAGGTATATACCCGGCATACGGGTTATCCCGGCGGACAGCGTTTTGCCACTCCGAAAGAGTTGCTGGCCAAGAAACCGATCGCCGTTGTTGAAGCCGCCATCAGGGGTATGCTTCCAAAGAACAGGTTAGGCCGCGAGCTTTTCCGCAATCTTTATGTCTATGCAGGTCCGGAGCATCAGCACCAGGCACAGCAACCCAAAACGATTAACCTAAATTCAATCAAGTAATATGGAAGTTATAATGGCCCTTGGCAGAAGAAAGACTGCCGTAGCGAGAATTTATGTAAAGGAAGGTTCGGGAAACATCACGGTCAACGATCGCGATTACAAGACCTATTTCCCGACTGCAATCCTGCAATACCAGGTTGTTGAGCCTTTCTCGGTTACCAACAATGTCGGGAAATACGACGTGAAAGTAAATCTTGATGGCGGTGGCATCACCGGCCAGGCAGAAGCTTTGAGTCACGCCATCTCCCGCGCCCTCTGCAAGATCAGTGAAGAACATCGTCCTGCACTGAAAGCAAAAGGATTGATGAGAAGAGATCCGCGTATGGTTGAGCGTAAAAAGTTTGGCCAGAGAAAAGCAAGGAAAAGATTCCAGTTTAGTAAACGTTAATAGTTTTTTTACATCACATACATTATGTCAAGAACCACTTTTGATAATTTATTGGATGCAGGTGTGCATTTTGGCCATCTGAAGAGAAAATGGAATCCCAACATGGCACCGTATATCTTTATGGAGCGCAACGGGATCCACATCATCGATCTCTACAAAACCATTGCAAAGATTGATGAAGCAGCTTCCGCTTTGAAACAGATTTCAAAATCCGGAAAACGCATCTTGTTTGTTGCCACAAAGAAACAGGCCAAAGAGATCGTTGCTGAACTCGTAAAACGGGTGAACATGCCATATGTTACTGAGCGCTGGCCGGGCGGTATGCTGACCAACTTTGCCACCATCCGCAAAGCAGTTCGTAAAATGGCTTCCATCGATAAACTGATTGCAAGTCCTTCCTACGGAAACCTTTCAAAGAAAGAGCGGCTCACCATCACACGTGAACGCGCTAAACTTGAAAAGAACCTCGGGAGTATCGCAGACCTCAACCGCCTGCCCGCAGCGATCTTCATCGTTGACATCCTGAAAGAACACATCGCAGTTGCCGAAGCCAAGAAACTGAACATCCCGACTTTCGCCATTGTTGATACCAACTCTGACCCGCGCCAGGTTGATTTCCCGATCCCCGCCAACGACGATGCTTCCAAATCAATTGCGCTCATTATCGACGCAATGGTTAAGGCCATCGAAGAAGGACTGATGGAACGTAAGCTTGACCGCGATAAGAAATCAGCTGAAGAGGATCATGAAGATCATATCGAAGGTGAAGATGAATCAGGAATGGTTTCAATCGCCGGCCTGGATACCGAAGAGGAAGAAGAAGGACTGAAAGTCACGAAAAAGGATTTCGTTGATTCAAAAGTCACCAAGCTGAAGACCCTCGAAGAACAGGAAGCTGAAAAAGCGAAAGCACCACGTAAAAGGATATCCAAGCCTGTTGGCAAATCCACAAAGAAATAATTCTGAATTCTGAATTCTAAATTCTGAATTCATAGTTGATAATTTATAATTGATAATTCGTAATTAACTATGACAAATATAACTGCCGCAGACGTAAACAAGCTTCGTCAAATGTCGGGTGCCGGGATGATGGATTGTAAGAAAGCACTCCAGGAAACCAACGGCGACTTCGAACTGGCGATCGATTACCTGCGTAAAAAAGGACAAAAAGTTGCAGCCAAAAGGGCTGACCGTGAAGCAAATCATGGCTATGTTGTAGCAAAAACCAATGCTGACCATACCTATGCTGCCGTCATGATGCTGAATTGTGAGACTGACTTTGTTGGAAAAACAGAAGAATTCATCCAGTTTGCAAAAGACATCATCGACCTTGGAATCAAGCACAAACCAAAGACAATCGACGAACTCAGTGCACTGAGCCTGGGAGAGATCACCATTGCTGAAAAGCTGAATGAGATGCTGGGAAAGACCGGTGAGAAGATGCAAATCGCGCATTACGATTTCATTGAAGGACCGGCTGTTGCCGCATACAATCACCACGGAAACCGCCTCGCTACCATTCTCGGCCTGAACAAAAAGGATGTGAAGAATGTTATTGAGATCGGACACGAACTGGCCATGCAGATCGCTGCCATGAGCCCGATTGCCGTGGATAAGGAAAATGTGGGACAGGATGTGATTGACCGCGAAATTGAAGTTGGAAAAGACCAGGCACGCGAAGAAGGTAAACCGGAAGATATGCTTGAGAAAATCGCCATTGGCAAACTCAACAAATTTTTCAAGGACAATACCCTGTTAAACCAGGATTACATTAAGGATTCGAAAAAGACCGTCCGCCAGTTCCTTGCTGAGAATGACAAAGAACTGACCGTCACCGGATTTATCAGGCTTATGCTCGGAGCATAACCCGGTTCTGTTATACGAAGAAGGATTGCCTGGTATAAGGGTGATCCTTTTTTTTTAGCCTTTCATAATACCGATTAGGTCAACAAATGACATGATTAACGAATGACGAATATGCGAATTATGAATATGGGAATGAAATGACAAGAGTGTGGAATTACGAATAAAATTTCTTCAAAATCAATTCGATATTCGTTATTCATGGATTTCATTCGTCATTCGTTTATTCGTTATTCTTGTCATTTGCTTTGCTCAGTTAACGTTGCGCCTTTGCGGCAAAAGAAAAAGGACTTTTCATACGGTATCTTTGATTGAAAAAAGGATTCATCATGGCAAATAAAGAAACAGTCCGCTCAATGTTTAACGATATCTCCGGACGGTATGATTTCCTCAATCATTTCCTTTCGTTCGGGATCGATCATTGGTGGAGAAGAAAGTTTGTCAGGGTCCTTTCAAAGAAAAGTCCCCGGCTGATCCTCGATGTTGCCACAGGTACCGGCGATCTCGCCATCGCCATGAGGACATTGTCACCGGAAAAAATCACCGGCATCGATATTGCCACGCAGATGCTGGATATCGGAAGGATCAAGATCGAAAAAAAGAAGCTGACTGGCAAGATCATCTTCCAGGTCGGTGATGCTGAATCTATTCCGTTTCCTGATGAATCCTTTGATGCAGTCACCGTTGCCTTTGGTGTCCGTAATTTTGAGAACCTGGAAAAAGGCTTGATGGAAATGAAACGCATCCTGAAACCAGGCGGCACTATGCAGATCCTGGAATTCTCACATCCTGGATCGGCTCCGTTTAAACAGATCTTCCGGTTTTATTCAAAGTATATCATTTCATACTTCGGGAAGATCATATCCCGCAATACACAGGCTTATTCCTATTTGCCTGAATCAGTTGCTGCTTTTTCTTCCGGAAAAGACTTTATCCAAATCCTGGGAAAGATTGGAATGAAAAATTGTTCGTATATTTCCCTGACTTTTGGAATTTCCACTATATATTCTGGAGAGAAACCTGGGACAAAATGACGGTTATGTCATTTTGATCGATATTCCGATCGTTAATGAGTCGTTCATTCTTGCAGACAATGAATCTGGTTAAAATAAAATCACTGATCAGGCGTTATTTGTTAAACAACTAGCAACTTTCTTTGTTGAACTGCCGCAAACTCTTCTTCATTTGCATTATCTTTTTTCTCTTGTTCATGGCTCTTAAATCTCATGGACAGAAGGAGATGGTTGTAAATATGCCCACTTATGACAAGGAATCTCTCTTCCACTTCGGGTTTGTGCTTGGCGGGGATATGAGTTATGTTACCATCCGTCCGATCAGGGATCTGAACACAAAAATATTCGATTCAACCTATATTCCTGACATTCTGCCATTACCCGATTCGGCCAGGGTTTTATCCGTCACATCAACCCCTACACCTGGTTTCGTAATCAGCATCGTTTGCAACATGCACCTGGGCGATAATTTTGACCTGCGATTTATTCCTTCACTCTCTTTCGGAGACAGGACGCTGATTTACTCCATCGAGACATATAAAAACGGGAAAGCCACCGTGACAGGCAACATTTCAAAGAGTGTTCCTTCAACCTATATCAATTTCCCCCTGGAGGTGAAATTCAAATCAAAACGCTATAACAATTTCCGGGCTTACCTTATGGGTGGAGCGCAGTACACGCTGGATCTGGCCTCACAGGCAAAAAAGCGGGAGCAGAAAAATGCGGATCAGAAGATTGTAAAATTCAACCAGAATGATATCTACGCCGAAACAGGAGTGGGGTTCGATTTTTACAATGAATGGTTTAAGTTCGGGATTGAATTCAAGATGTTGTATGGATTAATGGATGTTCTCAAGCACGAGGGCAACATCTATACAGAAAGCATTGAATCTATGAAATCCAAGATTTTCCAGATCTCACTGACCTTCGAGTAACAGATTCTTTTCATTGACCACAATGAACACAAAGAAGGCACAATGTTCACAAAGCAGAACATAGAGATCTTTGTGGTTAATTGAATTGCTCTCCGGTTCCGCAGGGGAAATATCCTAAACAGAGACGCAGGAATTGAGCCAGTTTTCATGTTAATATGATGGGGGTGTTTTTCTGCGGAAGAGATTGAAATCCTCGCTGTTTCTGTGTATGTTTGTGGGAGAAAAATTTTTGTGAAAAACGAAACACCTCCGCATGGAAAAAATTGCTGTTTTCCCCGGTTCTTTCGATCCCCTCACGCGGGGTCATGAATCAATCATCCTTAGATCCTTGCCGCTTTTTGATAAAATCATCGTAGCGGTGGGTGAGAATTCCGGTAAAAAATCATTTTTTCCGCTGGATCAGCGGATCGGCTGGCTGGAGCAGGTTTTCAACAACGAACCCAGGGTAATGATCCGGCAATATATTGGCCTGACAGTCGATTTCTGCAGGAAGGTGAATGCAGGGTATATTCTCCGGGGGCTCAGGACATCTGCAGATTTTGAATTTGAGCGTACGATTGGTCTCATGAACAAAGCGCTGAATCCTGAAGTTGAGACGATCTTTTTCCTGAGCTCAAATGAATATGCGGCAATCAGTTCATCCATTGTCAGGGAAGTCCTTAACCACGGCGGAGATGTCAGCCAGTTTGTCCCGGAAGGGATTAAAATTCAGGGATGAGAATGTTGTTTGAGGAATGAACTCCTGGTGGCCTGGTATTTGAGGTAATAACCATTTTTAACCGCAGAGATGCAAAGTATTCATCAGTAAAGATTCTTCCAGCGCCTCTCCGCCTCTGCGGTTAAGCAAAGTACAAAGAAACAAACTATTTATGCACCGACTTCTTTTTTCTCTTATAGTGATTTTGCCCTTTATCGGGATTGCCCAGCCTGTCAAAATTACCGGAACAGCTGCAGGTGCCGAAGGTAAATGGGTTCACCTGTTTGTTACGAAAGATTTTATCACTTCACTCGAGGAAGAAATCGCCAAGACCAGGATTGATTCATCCGGTCATTTCTCGTTATCCGTGGATGTTTCACGTGTCGTGTCGGCCAATCTTTCCATCGACTTTCACCGGGTTGAAATGTTCCTGGAACCCGGAAAATCTTACCAGCTCGAGATTGCCCCGATGAATTACAATTCAACCATCGAGATCAATCCTTTCATTCAGTCCGAGAATCTCCATGTCGATTTCCGGAATGAAGATCCGGAAGAGCTGAATGCCCTGGTGCAGCAATTCAATGTTCTTCACAGCAATTTCCTGCTTCTCCATTTCAACGATCTTTACCGCGACCGCAACGTGGCCTTACTCGATACGTTCAAATTTGAGATCGTCACGAGTTTTGTTTCAACCCAGAATACCTATTTTGGCATTTACGTAAAATATAAAATGGCTGCCCTGATCCAGGTTGCAAAAGCACTTAACCCGATCAAACTTGGAAAACTGTATTTTTCAGATCCACCCGTTTATTATGACAACGTGGAATACATGGATTTTTTTAACCAGTACTTCACAAAGTACATGACCGCCACATCAAGGAGCCTGAAATTTATTGACTATCCTGCCCTTCTCAAAGGCCCTTCGAGCTATGATGCCCTGATGAAAGCCATGGAAGCGGATACCCTGCTCAGGAAAACGGAGCTTCGCGAACTGGTAATGCTCAAGGGGCTGAAGGAGATGTACTATCTTCCGTCCTATAACCAGGATAACATTATTGCACTGTTACGCACGGTGGCAGGCCAGAGTAAGTTCCCGGAACACCGGCTGATTGCTGAGGACATCATTAAATCTTTAACACACCTGAAACCCGGCACACCAGCACCTGAATTCGCAATGCAGGACCGGAACAGGAATACGGTGACCATGAAGAGCCTGAAGGGGAAACCGGTACTGATCTGTTTTTGGACAACCTATTGCCAGGGCTGCCTGAGCGAGATGGAGACCATGAAAACACTCTATACAAAGTATGGTTCGAAGATGCAATTCGTAAGCATTTGTGCCGACAGGGAATTCATGAAGATGTTGTTTTTTATCGACATGAAGAAGGATTTTGCCTGGACGTTCCTGCATATCGGGGATCAGCTTGAATTGCTGAAAGATTACGATGTGCGGTCTTACCCATTGTTTGTTCTGATCGACAAGGATGGCGACATTTACAGTTACCCGGCTGATTATCCAAGCAAAGGCCTTGAGACTGCCATCGAGAAACTGCAGAACCCATAGGCCAGCTGACGGATGTAGCGGATTCAGGGATTTTAATTAATTTTGTTCAGCATTTAGTTTTATTTTATTGACATGAGGAATATTCTGAAACATTTCCTGGGAGATAAATCCCAAAGAGATATAAAAGTAATCATGCCTGTTGTTCATGACGCGCTCGAGTTCGGAGAGGGCCTGAAGAGCCTGAGCAATGATGAACTCCGGGCCAAGACGATTGAATTCAAGCAACGCATCAGCGGGCATATCGCGGAGAAGGAAGCCGAGATCACGGAACTGAAAGCCAGGCTGGAGTCGGATGAAATCGACATCGAGGAAAAGGAGAACCTGTATACGACACTTGATAAACTGGAGAAGGAATCCTATGAGCTAACCCAGGATATTCTCAACGAGATTCTTCCTGAAGCATTTGCAGTAATGAAAGAAACTGCAAGGCGGTTCGTGGAAAATGAATTCATAGAGGTCACCGCTACCCAAATGGACCGGGATATGGCGGCAAAGAAAGCCAACATTGATATTGATGGCGAAAACGCCCGTTATAAAACCAGCTGGCTTGCCGGCGGGAATATGATCCGCTGGGACATGGTTCATTATGATGTTCAGCTGATCGGGGGCGTTGTGCTTCACCAGGGAAAAGTTGCAGAAATGGCTACAGGTGAAGGCAAGACGCTCGTTGCCACACTGCCGGTATACCTTAATGCATTGCCAGGCAAGGGAGTTCATATCGTTACGGTCAATGATTACCTCGCCAAACGTGACTCGGAATGGATGGGCGTGCTTTATGAATTTCACGGATTGAGAGTGGATTGCATCGACCGTCATGAGCCCAATTCGGATGCACGGAGGAATGCATACAATGCCGATATTACCTTCGGTACCAACAATGAATTCGGGTTCGACTATCTCCGCGACAACATGACCAGCAATCCTGAGGAACTTGTTCAGCGGCCGCATAATTATACGATCGTTGATGAGGTTGACTCTGTATTGATCGATGATGCACGGACTCCGTTGATCATCTCTGGTCCTACGCCAAAAGGCGATAACCAGGCATTTGAATCCCTGAAGCCGGAAGTCGTCAAGTTATACAATGCACAGCGGAATCTTGTCACAAAACTGCTTGCTGATGCCAAATCACTGGTGGAAGATCCTGATAATTCTGAGAACTACAGGAAAGCCGGGGAACAGATACTACGTGCACACCGCGGGCTTCCGAAGAACAAACCGACCATCAAGTTCCTATCGGAACAGGGAATGAAAGCCCTGCTCCAGAAGACCGAGAACTTTTACATGGCAGAGCAGTCAAAGAATATGCACGTCATCGATGACCAGTTGTTCTTTGTCATTGACGAAAAAAATAACACCATCGAACTGACGGATAAAGGTCTTGACCTCCTTGCCGAATCATTCGGAGATGCTTCACTGTTCATCCTTCCCGATATCGGCAATGAGATGGCAGAACTTGAACGGCTGAAGCTTTCCGAAGAAGAGAGCCTGGAGAAAAAGAACCAGATGATGATCGATTACTCGGTGAAATCTGAAAGGGTTCATACCGTCAACCAGCTGCTGAAAGCTTACGCTCTATTTGAAAAAGATGTGGAATATGTCGTCATGGATAACAAGGTCAAGATCGTTGATGAATCCACCGGCCGTATCCTTGAAGGCAGGCGTTATTCAGATGGTCTGCACCAGGCGATCGAAGCAAAGGAAAGTGTTAAGGTTGAGGCTGCAACGCAGACGTATGCCACCATAACCCTGCAGAATTATTTCCGCATGTATAAGAAACTTGCCGGTATGACCGGTACTGCAGAGACCGAGGCAGGTGAGTTGTGGGACATCTACAAACTCGATGTGGTCGTAATTCCTACCAACCGCAAGGTTATCCGTGATGACAGGCAGGATCTTGTTTACAAGACAAAGCGCGAAAAATTCAATGCTGTTATTGCAGAGATCGAACACCTGGTTTCGATCGGCCGTCCTTCGCTGGTTGGAACGACTTCCGTTGAAACTTCCGAGTTGCTGAGCCGAATGCTCAAACGGAGCAACATTAAACACAATGTCCTCAACGCAAAACTTCACCAGCGTGAAGCGGAAATTGTTCTTGAAGCAGGCCAGCCGGGCACTGTAACCATTGCCACCAACATGGCCGGCCGTGGTACCGATATCAAGCTGGGCAAAGGCGTTAAAGAAGCAGGTGGTCTTGCGATCATTGGAACTGAAAGGCATGAATCCCGCCGCGTTGACCGCCAGTTGCGTGGTCGTGCAGGGCGGCAGGGAGACCCGGGAAGTTCACAGTTCTTTGTCTCACTTGAAGACGATCTGATGCGGATGTTTGGTTCGGAACGGATCGCGAAGATCATGGACCGGATGGGAATCGGCGAAGGAGAAGTCATCCAGCATTCGATGATCTCCAACTCCATCGAACGTGCACAAAAGAAAGTTGAAGAAAACAATTTCGGCATCCGGAAAAGATTGCTGGAATATGACGATGTGATGAACATCCAGCGTGAAGCAATTTACAAAAAGCGTCATCATGCTTTATTCGGAGAACGGCTCGCCGTGGATATCAGCAATATGATTTATGATGTTTGCGAAACAGTCGTCCTGGATTACCAGGAACGACGAGATTTTAAAGGCTTCAAGATGGAACTGGTGAAGGAATTTGTGACCGATCCACCGTTCAGTGAAAATGATTTTTATTCGCTGAGTGCAGACGAGGTTTCCGACCAGTTGTATGCGCATGTTTATAAAAGATACAAAGCCAAGAATGAAGCCATCGCTAAGAAGACATTCCCGATCATCAGGGACGTCCTGGAAAACAATACGCAATACGAGAACATCGGAATCCCGGTAACAGACGGGATCAAGAACATGCAGGTGGTTACGAACCTAAAAAAAGCTTTTGATGACAAGGGCAAGGAAGTCGCATTATCCATTGAAAAAGGAATTGTGCTTTCGATGATCGACAATGCATGGAAGGAGCATCTCCGCGAGATGGACGAGTTAAAGCAATCCGTGCAGAATGCAGCTTATGAACAGAAAGATCCGCTGCTGATCTATAAATTTGAATCCTTCGAATTGTTCAAGACCATGGTTCAGCGGACGAACAAGGAGATCACATCCTTCCTGGTCAAGGCTGATGTCCCGATACAGGTGCAGAATGTGCATGAAGCCCAGGTTCCCAAGAGCATCGACCGCAGCCGGCTGAAGGAAGAACGTTCAGACCTGCTTTCACAGTCCAATTCGAATACGCAGGATAAATCAAAGCCGCAGCCGGTGAAAGTTGAAAAAAGGGTTGGAAGGAATGATCCATGTCCATGCGGAAGCGGAAAGAAGTTTAAGAATTGTCATGGGGCGGGGGAGCAGGGTTGATTTGATGGTTTGATGATGAGTGGAATTTTAATATAAAATAAATTCAGATGAATTATCAACGGATTCTGTTAAAGCTTAGTGGCGAGGCCCTGATGGGCAGGCAGCAATATGGTATTGACGCTGAGCGCCTGGCTGATTATGCATCGGAAATAAAATCGGCAATAGAAAAAAAGATCCAGGTTGCGATCGTTATCGGCGGAGGCAATATTTTCAGGGGCATGCAGGGAACTGCGCAGGGGATGGATCGTGTGCAGGGTGATTACATGGGCATGATGGCAACGCTGATCAACAGCATGGCAATTCAGGGTGAACTGGAAAACCAGCATGTGAAATCGAAGATCCTTTCAGGAATTGCTGTCGATCCTGTATGTGAAGCAATGAGCAGGAGAAGGGCGATTGACTACCTGGAGCAGGACTATGTCGTGATCATCGCCGGAGGTACGGGGAATCCTTATTTTACAACTGATTCCGCTTCGGCATTGCGGGCGCTCGAGATCAAGGCAGACGGCATCTTCAAGGGAACACGCGTGGATGGCGTATATACTGCCGATCCCGAGAAAGACCCGAAGGCCGTAAAATATGACACCCTCAGTTTTGATGAAGCGTATGAAAAGGGATTGAAAATCATGGATCTTACAGCTTTTACACTTTGTAAGGAAAACAATATGCCCATCGTGGTCTTTGATATGAACAAGAAAGGGAATCTACTCAAAATCCTGAACGGGGACAAGATCGGCACACTTGTGAAATGACCTTTGTTTGCCCGGGCTTCCTGTGATTTGTAAGATTTGCTATTTTTGTAATCTAATTATACCTGGAAAATCATGAACGACGACACTTTATTATGCCTTGAGGAGGCAAAGGAAGGAATGACTCAGGCGATCCTGCATCTTGAACGTGAATTACAGAAAGTACGGGCCGGAAAAGCCAGTCCGATGATGCTTGAAGGTGTGAAAATTGACTACTACGGAGCTATGACACCCATCGACCAGGCAGCCAATGTTTCCTCCCCGGATGCACGGCAGATTATTGTTCAGCCCTGGGATAAAAGCGTTCTTGGATTGATCGAAAAAGCCATTCTTGCTGCCAACCTTGGGTTTAATCCGAAAAATGAAGGAGAGATCCTTCGAATTGTTGTTCCTGCATTGACCGAAGAAAGAAGAAAGGACCTTGTGAAACGTGCCCGCGCTGAAGCTGAAACTGCCAAGATCAGCATCCGCAATGTTCGCAGGATCGCCAATGAAACAGCCAAACAGCTGAAGAAAGACGGGATTCCTGAAGACGAAGTGGAAAAGCTTGAACTTGATATCCAGAAGATCACCGACGATCACATCAAGGAGGTGGATAAAATCATTGATGTCAAGGAAAAGGATATTCTAACCGTATAACTCTCAATACACCACAATCTCATCCACAAACATCCAGCATGCCTGTCCTGCACCTTCGTGCCACGGCGGACAAGCACCTGCATTCTTAGCGCGAACTTTAATGTATCTTGCGGGAGTATCAGGGAAGATCTGTGAGAACTCCTGGATAATCGGGTGATCGGTTTTCTTGGTTACCGTATTTCCGTTCTCGTTGATGGAATGATATTTTTTCCCATTGGTTGATAACGAATAAATGACAGAATCAGGCAGGAATATCCAGCTGGCACTGTTCTGCAGGAAGGTGAGGTTAACCGATCTTACAGGCTCTGTCTTTCCAAGGTCAATCACGACTTCCATATCATTGCCCAGGAACCCCTGCCAGCATCCATCCCGGTGATCCGCCGAGCCGCGTAAACCATTGATCAGTGCATCATCACCACCGCCGGTATACCGGTAACTGTATGATTGCAGGTATTTGATTTCCTTCCCGATTGCATGATGATAAATGACCGGGCTTTCGGCGAAAGCATCCGCAGCCTTGTCATCGACAAAGATCCCGGCTTTTATGTAACAATTCTTATTGATTGAAAATGGTCCGGAATAGACGGGAGATTGCGGAACAGGATCATTTCCGTCAAGTGTGTAATGGATAGGAACATCAGGTTGTTCAGATTCCATCCTGCACTGAAGGGAATTGCGCTTCTTGTCAAACGAGGTGCTGACGCTGACTTTAAACGATCCTTTGGAATAATTGACATGCATGTTGTCAAGTATCTTAAACTGACTGGTTATCCTGGCACGGAAATCCTTCCAGTCCTTCATTGATTTAGGAGTCCATACAACCTCTGCAAGTGCCAGCATTCGAGGCATGAGCATGTGCTCAACGTGCGATGTGGTCTGGATATACTCAGCCCATAAATTAGCCTGTGCTCCAAGAATGTGCTTCGCCTGGCCTTTTGATAATTCCTTTGGTGTGGGTTCAAATGAATAGACTTTTTTCAGTGTGGTCATACCACCGATGGACTTTGGTTCCGTCTTTGGGTTTGCCTGGTAATGATCAAAATAACAGTATGACGATGGTGTCATCACTACATCGTGACCAAGTTTAGCTGCTGCAATTCCGCCGTCAACACCTCTCCAGGACATTACGGTGGCTTCAGGAGCAATACCTCCTTCAAGGATCTCATCCCAGCCGATCACCTTTTTGTTTTTTGACACCAGGAATTTTTCTACCCGTTTGATAAAGTAACTCTGCAATTCCTTCTCGTCTTTCAATCCTTCAGCCTTTATTCTTGCCTGGCACTTGGGACAGGCCTTCCATTGTCTCTTATCGGCTTCATCGCCGCCGATGTGAATGTACTGTGAAGGGAAAAGGCCGATGACTTCTGTCAATACATCCTGGATAAACGTGAATGTGGAATCATTCCCTGCACAGAGGATATCGCTGTCAGGCCAGTAGCTTCCGGGAGGAACCGTGAATGGTCCGCCGGTGCAGGAGAGCTGGGGATAAGCGGCAAGTACTTCAACCGAATGCGCCGGCATCTCGATTTCCGGGATGATCGTTACGTAGCGTTCTTTAGCATAAGCGACGATTTCCCTGATCTCGTCCTGGCTGTAGTAACCGCCATAACTGGCACGTTCACCGGGTTTCTGTGCCGGGCGTTCCGTCCACGGGAGATCTTCGTGATCCACATGCCATGCGCCGGTCTGCATGAGCTTTGGATATTTCTTGATCTCAATTCTCCAGCCGTTGTCATCAGTAAGGTGCCAGTGGAACGTATTCAGCTTGTACATTGAGAGCATGTCGATATAACGTTTGACAAATTCTTTCGGAAAGAAATGGCGCGAAACGTCCAGGTGCATGCCCCGGTAGGCATAGCGTGGCTGGTCTTTGATATCAACACAGGGAATTACCCATTTCACATTTCCTGTATGGGTGCCATCTCCAAAAACCTCCGGAGGCATGAGCTGCAGCAAGGTCTGTATGCCATAGAAAACACCCGCATTGCTTCCTCCTGTGATCAGGATGCGGTCAGGTTTTACTGATAAACGGTATCCTTCGGCGGGTAGTTGGCCTTCTGAGACTGCCAGGCTAATTCCCGGTTTCTTTTTGGATTCATTCGTCTGAACAGCGATTTCCAGGGACGGCCCACCGGCATTGTGAACACGGTCGGCAAAGAGTCTTGCAACCTGAGTCAATTCATGGTTCCCTGATGGATAGTCTATTTCCATGGACATTCTGAATTCAAATGTCCCTTGCAACAACTTTGTCTTTACAGGTTTCGGAACGACATGGATGGCTGGATTTCCAGTTGCTCCGGCTGAGAATGAACAAAGCAGGGTTAGCAAAATGATCACGATTTTATCCTTCATGGAGTGCAATATGTTGTTAAAAATTTGTTTGCAAACATACACAGATTAGCTGTTTGTCTTCATAATTTCTTTCACTTTCCTGATCTTTTCCGCGTCAACGATCACAGACTCATATTCCGGTGAATCCTTTCTTCCCATGTGGATATTTGTATTGATGAAGGTCATCCGCGAAGGAAGGGATTTCGGGAGATACAAATGATATTCACCTGCACCGGTGGCTTCAATCACCTCCCTGATGTTGTGCTCCTTGATTCCTCCGCCGGGCATGATGACGATCCTTCCATTTGCATTCATGATCAGCTTCCGGATCAGATTTGCACCTGACAATACATTCTCCTGTTGCCCGGATGTAAGGATCCGCCCGATGCCCAGGCTTATCAGATCTTCCATTGCCTGGAACGGGTCACTGGTCATATCGAATGCACGATGAAAAGTGATTTTCATTGGCGCTGACAGTTCAACCAGCTTCTTTGTCCTTTCCATATCAACCGATCCATCAGGATTCAGCAGACCAAAAACAACACCGTCAGCACCTGCGCTTTTAGCCATCAGGATATCTTCCTTCATGACATCAAACTCTTCCTCAGAATAAAGAAAATCCGATCCTCTCGGGCGGATCATTACAAACAGGTCGATTGCTATGGCTTTCCTGGCAAGAACAATCGAACCATGGCTTGGAGTACAACCTCCTTCCGTCATATTCTCACACAATTCTATACGGTCGGCACCACCTTTAGCTGCTTCAATGGCTGATGGAGCTGAGTTTACACATGCTTCGAGGGTCATGGGGTTTTGATGATTTGATGATATGATGATTTGGCAAGTTAAAGCGTGGTCAGAGAATTCTGCTTAATCCTGTACCTTCAGTGCAGTTCGTGCAGATGTCAATGGATTTACGGTTGTGCAAAATCTTCCTGCGGAAGTCACGGTATTTCTCATTTCTCCAGATTTGTTCAAAGGGTTCGGCATTAATGTTTCCCATCCTGTATGTTGCATCTTTGTCAAAGCAGCAGGGAACAACCCATCCGTCCCAGGTGATTACGCATGCACTCCACATGCGGAAACAGTGGTTGGGCAGACGGTTGCGGATGTGGTAATGCTTTTCTCCGGGAACAGTTTCTGCGGTTGCATAACGACAGTGCGCTGGATTGATTGGCATCAGCGGGTTTCCATGATCGAAATCATAAAACTGGGCCTTCTTGATTTCTACGGCATCAACACCAAGTTTCTTTCCGAGGGCCTTTATTTCCCCGATCTGATGCTCATTGGTTTTCAGGACAAGGAACTGCAGGATGACCCGGGGGGTTGAAGATCCGGCTGTTTTCTTTTGACGGATGATCTCACGGATCCCGGTGGTAACCTTTTCGAGAGAGCCTCCGATACGGTAGGATGAATAGGCTTCCTGGTCAGTTCCGTCAAGGGAGACAATCAGTTTGTTAAGACCTGAATCCACCGTCGATCGTGCATTTTCCGGATCCAGGTAATGACCATTAGTGGAAGTACTCACAAACAAATTATTCGACCTGGCAATCATTATCATTCGTGTAAAACCGGGATGGAGGTAAGGTTCACCTTGAAAATAAAATGTGAGGTAGAAAAGGTCTCTTTTAAATTGCGGGATGAGCTGACTAAAAAGATCTTCATTAATAAATCCCTTTTCCCGTGTGAGCATTCGCTGTCCGCTCGGACATTCCGGGCAATGAAGATTGCAGGAATTTGTTGGTTCTATTGAGATGCTGACGGGATTGCCCCAATGAAACACCTTTCGGGTTATCCTCGACAAGATATATCCGCAAATGACTTGGAGGAGATTGATTGATTTTTTGATTGACAAGAACCCTGTAATAGTTGGAATACGACAAATAAACAGATTATTTCTCAACAGTGCTTTCATTATCCTGGGGCGATGTGTGAGCTACTGGATTATCCCCCTTGTCTTTATTCTTTTTCTTTTTTTTGAACTTTGAGATGAGTGACTTCCCAAGAGAGAACGCTGTTGAGACGACGGTGGATGTCATGGACAGCTCATTTGTGAGCCGCTGGATGATGCTTTTTAACGTAAAGGCTGAAAGGATGTCCTTGTAATTTCCGTCGATCTTCTCTTCCAGGCGCAGTGCTTCCTCTCTCAAACGGGTTTTTTCGGCTTTCAGATCACGTAAGCTCCGGATGTTCCGGATCTGGTGACGGGTTCTATTCTTCGATGTCATCGCGGTCCTCCGTAAGCATTTTTGAAAGTTGTGAAACCAATGGGTTGATAACTAAAGGATTTCGTAGAAGAATGATCACAAATCCCATGACAAGGTAAAACAATGCAACGATCAGCGCACCGGTAGATACATGACCACCCATGTCGCGGTACCAGAGGATAAAAGCTACTGAAGCAAAGAGTGAGAAAAACAGGAAGGTGAAGAATGTGATCAGCAGGATCATCATGAATGAAGCCATGTGCGACAACATTTCAGTTAGTGAAAGTGACAGGATGTTGAGCTTAAGATGAACATAATCTTTAATGTGTTGAGTCATCTCTGAAACATTTTCTGATATTTTTTTAGATTCCATAGGACTAAATTATAAAATTGTCACGCCTGGGTTTCATTTTTATTCTCCTCTGATTTGAATACAGATGCGATGGATTTAAGTTTTTCAGTCAGATCTTGACCCTGTGCCTCTGAAAGTTTCCGGATCTCCTTTTTCAGGCGTTTCCTGGTCTTTGAACCACGCGCCGGGGCATATAACAGCCCAATTACAACACCGGCAGCAATGCCCGCCAGTCCTGCCAGTAACATTTTGGAGCCTTTTGCCATACCATCAGATTAACTGTACGAAGTTAACGAACATTTTCGGGAATTGTTCCAGCCCGCAACCGAAATTACAATGAAGATGAGAATTAGGTTAGATGTCAAAAGTCGAAAGTTTCACAATTTTCCCGGATCTCGGATTTGTCTTCCCGGATCTCAGGTTTCGGATCTGTCTTCTGTCATTCCCTCTTCGTAAACGATTGTACAATGCGGAACTGACTCAGGAACTCAACTGCAACGATCCGCAGGAATGCATAGGATGGAACGGCGATGATCATGGTAGGAATGCCGCCGATGCTGCCTGCGGCAATGATAACAAGAAAAATCTCAACCGGGTGAACTTTCATGCTTCTGCCCTGGATCAATGGTCCGTAAACGAAATTGTCCAGAAGAATTACAATTGTCATGGCAAGTAAAATCTTTATTGCCATTGACCCGATGGCTCCATAGATTCCTATACTGACCATGCCGGTTACTCCCAGCAAAATGCCTGTAATGATAGCAATGATAGGCCCAATATATGGTATGATATTTACAATACCTCCAAAAAAGGCAATCACCAATGCCCCTTTTGCGCCAACAATGGTCAGCGCAATTGCATAGGAGATCATCATAACCAGAACATTCAGGATCAGCCCGATGAAATAACGGGAGAGGAGTTTTTTACTTTTTGACATTACATTTTGTGTCTTTTCTGCATATTTCCCGGAAACCAGCATGAGAATAAACCTGGGTAACATTTTGTTATCAAATAAGAAGAAAAAAGAGAGAAACAGAATGGCAAAAGCATTGAAGAAGAATGTTCCTGTAAAAGATAGAACGCGTGAAATGATATTCGTGAATATTCCGAAATCAAGGATCTTTGAGATATTCACTTTAACAAGGGTCTCAATGGTGGCACCTTTCGTAAGAATTCCAAGCTGAGTCATATTGTATTCAATCCAACGGATCTCTTTTCCATAGTAGGCTACCAGCTTTTTACCATCTATTGCGGAAATCATCGAGGCTTCACGAATAACAAGAGGAATGAAGAAACTAAGGAGACCGAAAAAAAAGATGATGAGAATCAATAAAGTCAGGATCGTACTTAATACATGAGGGCACTTAAATTTCCCAATCCGAACTCTGTCAAAGAATTCAACAAGCGGGTATCCGATGATGGAAACGACACCTGCGACAACGATGAAAAAGATTATATCAAGAAAATACCAGGCAAGGAATCCAACTAATGCAAGGATCAGGATCAGGAAGAACAATTTGTTCTTGGCATAGAGTTCACCCATAAGGTTTTATTTTTTATTAAAACGGGAAAACAACACTCAGCATATACGAAAAATTGTCTCCAGCATAAATGTACGAATAGGGTCCCCACCGGTAAAATGCACCGGCACCGACTTTATAAATGCCGAGGTTGATGATGTTATTGACCAGGAGTCCGGATTCATAATATCCAAGGTCCATGGATTTCTGGGATCCCTGTGCCCCGGTATAATGCTCAGGGTGATCGAGCCAGCTGAAGCCGATGTTCTGGGCGATGGCAAATTCGGGGTGGAACCATTTATGTCCTTTGTACAACAGGTAACCGAAATCATGATAAATAAACATGGATGCATACTTGTTGGAAAGGAATTCATTCATCCGCATCGTGGTGAAACTATTCGGCGCGTAGAGGGTAAATGTCCTGTAACTGGCCGGTCCGTAATAAAGGTTGCATGCCGGAATGGCCTGGTCAACGTAACCACCCGTTAACTGGAAGGTCAGCTTTCCAAGGTATTTTATCTTGAATGTTTTCTGGATTTTCATATCCACGCGGCTGTAATCAAACTGGCCGTCGAGGAAACTTTTCAATCCTTTGGTATATTGAACCCAGACGACTGGATAATTTGTTCCAAGCGAGATCTTGTTGTGAACAGTCTGGATGAATTTCTCGCCATAAGCCCATTTCAGTGCAACCGACACTTCCGTAAAATGAAATTCATTCTCAAGCAGGGTGACATTACCAACATTCGTGACGAGATCGTTGGTGGTCGAACGCTTGAATGACCTTGAGAGCCCGATATTGAACAGCCAGTATTTCCGGGCCCGGAAGCTGAAGGATGCATTTTCATTCTCTGTGCGGTCCAGCTTTTTGATCAGAAGTGGCCTGAAATTTCCGCCAAGGATGGATTCATAATCATCAAAAAACCTGACCCCGCCCGATTCGATGAGGTCGTAGGAATATCCTCCCCTGATCCTTATATCGTTGCGCCGGTTAAGCAGGAAGCTAACATCACCGCCATATTTTGATGTTGAGATCGCGAAGGAATACTGGTAGAATCCGCCGATCTTAAACCATGATGCAAGCCGGTCGTTGGTATGGATCCCCAATCCCAGGATCAATCCTTCATAGGTATTGTAACCAAGAATCCGGTTGATGTCAAAATCGATGATCTTCCATGGAATCCGCCCGGAGAGCAGGGTCTGGAATGACTTGGCCATCTTGTCTAAGTTCGCCTCTTTCCCGATGCTGTCAATCACCTGGTAGGTTTTCCTGTCTTTGGTGGTCAGGCTGTCTGTGCGGTATTCATTCCAGAAGGTTTCATCCCGTTCCGTTGCAGCCTTGTCAACTTCCACGTCGAGGTGGTTGAATTCCCTTCGTACTAGTTCGGGGTTCAGGACAATATCACGGATGTAGCTTCTTCCCTTAGCAATCACATGATGGTTGCGGCCGATTTCGAGCATTCCTAATGTCACATCCGTGTTCAGTTGCACGGGAAACCAGTGTTTTCCATCCACCAGTTCATACATCTGCTGAATCTTGATCTGGATCGCCTGGCTCTTGTTCGCTGGCTGGGCAATGACATTCTGAATCGCCCAGCCATGGTTGCTGATGGAGATTACTCCTTTCAGCCCGTCAAAATTTGTCCCCCGGTGTGGTCTGAACGAAATGATGAAGACTGTATCTTTCCCTGTGTAGGTAGTGTCTTCAAGTTTGAAAAAATATTTACCGAGACTCCCGCTGCTGATGGGATTGATATAGGTGCTCTGGAAAAGAGAAATATAGGGTTTGTAAAAGGAAAATGACTGGATCTGAGTCGTCAGGAAAACAAAAATCGGATCCCTGAAACCCGACATCCTTGTTGCAATCACATTGTTATAGTTCTTATCCGGTTCAAGAAACTTTCGCTTGGTTACATTCTCCATCAGGAAAAGGTACTGCTGGCTGAAGAATTTCTTCATGGATACTTCTCCCGAATCCATCCGTGCCTCGTGGACAGAATCCGGAACATTTTTATCACGGCCGGAAATCGTAACCCTCTTCTCTTTTCTGGTAGTGTCTTTACGTGCCGTACCATCAGCGTAAGAGGAATCCATGGTGAAAACCACTTTTTCATAGGATGTATAAGAGAAGGATTTCAGCTGTTCGGGATCATTGTTCTCCCTGTTTTCAATGGCATTCCGGATGATCCTGTGGGCAGGATTCAAACCCGGAAGAATTTCAACCTCCTTAAGTTCGATCTCAGTCCGTATCATCTGGATCTGGATATTTTCCGTTTTGCTGCTGATAGCGTATGTCAAAGGCTGAAATCCGACATACGATAATTGCAGGAAATTGATCCTGTCGGCGGATCTGATCTTGAATTTCCCGTCAATGTCAGTCGTTCCGCCATTCATGCTGTTGTTGATCACGATATTGACAAACGCCAGGGGCTCCTGAGATTTTGAGTCGGTCACTTTCCCGGAAACAGTAAAATATTCCTGGCCGAATCCACGCAGGCTTCCAACCATCAGGAAGAGCACGAAAAAAACCTTGAATTTGAAATGCATACGCATGAAGTTGAAGATATTGGAAAGCAAAAAATGGTATATTTCTTCAATTCAAAGGTAGGAATCATTTTTATTATTCAATTCCCTTCACAAAATATTTCGTAATTTTCCAATCGTAAATTGCTGGCTTGTGAACGCATCAGAAATTAATACCTATACCGCGAAAACCATCTCAGGACTGGAAGATGTCCTTAAGGCCGAACTCGATGCAATAGGGGCTGTGAACAGCCAGGTTCTGAAACGGGCTGTCACTTTCCAGGGGAATAAAGAGTTACTTTACCGTGCCAATTATTCCTGCCGGACTGCCCTGAGGATACTAAAGCCGGTTCTTACTTTCAGTCTTGTCAAGCAGGAAGATCTCTACCAGAATATTTATGATTTTAAATGGGAAGATTGGTTGCAGTCAGATCAGACACTGGCCGTGGATGCGGTGAACAGCACTTCTGTCTTTACCAATACGCAATATATCTCCTTAAAGACCAAGGATGCCATTGTTGATCGCCTGAGGGATAAGACCGGTTCAAGACCGTCCGTAAGTCTTGACAATCCTGATCTCCGGATCAATATTCATATCTACAAGGAAAACTGTACAGTTTCACTGGACAGTTCCGGGATGTCGCTGCATAAGCGCGGATACAGGAGGAACCAGGGAATCGCCCCGCTGAGTGAAGTGCTGGCGGCAGGACTGGTGATCCTTTCCGGCTGGGATAAAAATTCCTTGTTCTTTGACCCGATGTGCGGTTCGGGAACCATCCTGATCGAGGCTGCCATGGCTGCAAAGGCAATTCCAGCAGGATATTTCAGGGATGATTTCGGATTCATGAAATGGGCGGATTATGATGCCGGTTTGTGGTCTTCGGTAAAAGAAAAGGAAGATGCAAAGATCATCCGCAATTCCGTGCCGATCTTTGGTTCCGATATTTCTTCAAGGGTTATTGAAAATGCAAAAGAGAACCTCGATTTTGCCAATCTCCTGGAGGATATCACAATCAAAAAAGCATCTTTTGAAGATGCCGATGCTCCCGGCGAAATCGGAACAATCGTTTGTAATCCTCCATACGATGAACGGTTGCAATTGGATGACATCATTGGATTTTACAAGACGATCGGGGATGTGCTGAAGAAAAAATACAAGGGTTACACGGCGTGGTTCATTTCATCGGACCTGAAAGCATTGAAGTTTATCGGCCTTCATCCATCGAAAAAGATCATCCTGTACAATGGCCCGCTGGAATGCAGGTTTGTGAAGTTTGAATTGTATTGACAAGTCGAAAGGCGAAATAACTTGTGAAGTTAATTGCCTGTAATAAATGTAATAAATAAGTGAACAAGCATATAACGTATGTCGAAAATAAAAAGAGTTGGTGTCTTTACCTCAGGTGGTGATGCACCGGGGATGAATGCAGCGATCCGTGCGGTGGTGCGGACTGCGATCTTTGAAGATCTTGAAGTGTTCGGGATTTACCGTGGTTATGAAGGAATGATTGACGGACAGATCGAGCAGATGTACAGCAGTTCTGTGTCCAATATCATCCAGCGTGGGGGGACAATCCTGAAAACCGCACGCAGCAAGCGCTTTATGGAAAATGAGGGAAGACTCCAGGCGTTCAGGAACCTGGAAGAACACAAAATTGATGCACTGGTGGCAATCGGGGGAAACGGAACGTTTACCGGTTCCGCTATTTTTGATAAGGAATTTGGCATCCCTACCGTGGGTTTACCCGGCACGATTGATAATGATCTTTTTGGTACCGATGCCACGATTGGATATGATACGGCAGTCAATACGGTTGTGGAGGCTGCGGATAAGATCCGTGATACTGCCAATTCCCACGACAGGCTGTTCTTCATCGAGGTGATGGGCCGTGATGCGGGGTTTATTGCGCTGAGGAGCGGGATTGCCTGTGGCGCTGAGTTTATCCTGGTACCCGAAACCACAACGTACATTGACAATCTTGCACGCCTGCTCAGGCATGACTGGAGAAAAAGCAAGACTTCCGGCATTGTGATCGTTGCGGAAGGTGATGAAGCCGGCGGTGCCTATGAAATTGCAGCAAAGATGAAAGAGCGGGTTCCTGAACTGGATACGCGTGTGACCATCCTCGGCCATATCCAGCGCGGAGGTTCCCCCAGCGCATACGACAGGGTTCTTGCGAGTACGCTGGGGTATGCGGCAGTCAAAGCGTTGCTCGATGGACAACGGGATGTTATGGCCGGTATTGTTGACAGAGCGGTTGTATTCACTCCTTTTGAAAAAGCCGTTAAACATCATAAAGACATCAACCGGCCATTGCTTGAAATGTCGCGGATCCTGGCATTGTAAATAATTAGGTTCATCCTGCTTTGGAAACTGTCAGTCATTTTGCCGATCTCCTGTTGCCCTTACCGCTGGGAAGTTCTTTTACCTACTTTATCCCGGATGACCTGGTTTCCTTGGTCTTCCCTGGTGGAAGAGTGGTCGTACAATTCGGACAGAGAAAGCTCTATACCGCACTGGTTCTGGCTTTGCATGATCAGGCCCCATCTGGTTACGAACCAAAGAGTATCCTGTCATCACTTGATGAATACCCGATCGTTCTACCTGTCCAGGTAAAATTCTGGCAATGGGTGTCATCCTATTACATTTGTCACATGGGTGAAGTGATGAATGCCGCACTTCCATCCGCATTCAAATTATCAAGCGAATCCAGGATCATGCTGCATCCTTCGGCAGAAGCTGATTTCTCGCTGCTGAATGAGAAAGAGCAGTTGCTGGTGGAAGCGCTTCATCACAGGAAATCCATCGAGGTCTCAGAAATCCACAAAATCCTGAACCAACAAAAAGTTATCCCGGTCATCAATACACTGCTTGATAAGGGGATTGTCCTGATGGAGGAACAGCTTTCCGACAAGTACAAGCCAAAGCTGGAAACATTTGTTGAACTTAATGCCGCTTATCTCGAAGATGAAACGAAGTTTGAATCACTGTTCAGGGACCTGGAGAAAAAAGCCAAAAAGCAATCAGAACTCCTGATGTCATTCCTCGCTTTGTCAAAATACGGATCCGGGAAAACACAGGAAGTGACACGATCAGGACTCCTCCAGAGTGTCCATGCAACTGCCCCGGTTCTTGACGGACTGGTGAAGAAGAATGTGCTTGAGATCCACGAACGGGTGATCAGCCGCGTAACTATTGGCGCTTCAGAATTAGGTGTGGATTCGATTGTTTACAATGAGCTTCAGAAAAGTGCCCTTGACCAGATCCATCAATCATTTCTTACGAAAGATGTGGTTCTGCTGCATGGCGTGACTTCCAGCGGGAAAACGGAGATCTATATCAAGTGTATGCAGGAAGCGCTGGACCGCGGTGAGCAAGTGCTTTATCTGCTTCCGGAGATCGCGCTGACTTCACACATCATCCTCCGCCTGAAGAAATATTTTGGTGAAAGGATCGGGGTTTATCACTCCAGGTTCAATGAAAATGAACGTTTCGAGATCTGGAATAAAGTATTGACTGGCGGAAAAAAACAACATCATGAGCAAGGCAATTATGATATTGTCCTGGGTGCACGATCCGCGATTTTCCTGCCATTCTCCAAGCTTGGACTCGTCATCGTTGATGAAGAACATGATCCATCCTTCAAGCAATACGATCCCGCCCCGCGTTATAATGCGAGAGATGCTGCTTTGTACCTGGCTCATCTGCACGGCGCCAAGGCGATCATCGGTTCTGCAACACCTTCCATCGAGAGTTATTTCAATTGCCAGGAAGGAAAGTATGCGCTGGTCGAGATGATGGAACGCTACGGTAACATGGAGATGCCGGAGATCGAAGTAGTTGATATCAGGAATGAGATCCGGTGGAAAAAAATGAAATCCCACTTTACGTCGGTCCTGATGAAGCAACTCAAAGACGCATTGGATCTTCATCAGCAGGCGATTTTGTTCCAGAACCGAAGGGGATTTTCCCTGCGTCTTGAATGTGAATCCTGCGCATGGATGCCTGCCTGCAAAAACTGTGATGTAACCCTTGTTTATCATAAAGCCAGCGATCAGCTGCGTTGTCATTATTGTGGTTATACCTCGAAGATCCCCGACAAATGCCCGGTCTGTAAAAGCACCGACATCCGGATGAAGGGATTCGGAACAGAAAAGGTTGAAGAAGAGCTCAGGACGCTCCTCCCAGATGCAAAGATCATGCGGATGGACCTGGATACTATGCGGAGCAAGCAATCGCATCTTCAGCTTCTTCATGATTTTGAACTGAGGAAGATCGATATCCTGGTCGGAACGCAGATGGTTACAAAGGGCCTGGATTTTGAAAATGTCAGCACTGTCAGTATTCTGAATGCCGACAATATGCTCTCATTTCCCGACTTCAGGGCAGCCGAGCGAAGCTTTCAGCTCATGTCGCAGGTGAGTGGCCGTGCCGGACGAAAGCACAACCGCGGGAAGGTGATCATTCAGACAAGCAACCCGAAACATCCCATCATCCTCGATGTCGTGAATCATGATTACCATTCTATGTACCAGCACGAACTGGTAGAACGGAGAAAGTTCAATTATCCTCCCTATTACCGGTTGGTCCAGGTAAAGGTTAAACACAAAGACCAGAAGATTCTGAATGATGCGGCCAATGACCTTGCAGCGGGGTTTCGGAAGATCCTTGGGAAACGTGTGCTGGGACCTGAATATCCCCTGGTTTCCAGGATAAAGAATTATTTCATGAAGCAGATCCTCATCAAGATCGAACGGAATACTTCGCAAACCGAGATAAAAAGTAAGATTGTGAAAGTGATCGAAGCATTCTTCAAAAACAAGGCCCACAACTCGGTGAAGCTGGTCATCGATGTCGATCCGCAGTAGAATCGAGCACCATAAAAATATCTTCCTTGTCTTTTTTCATCATGTATTTTTCGCGGGCAAACTTTTCAAGTTCAAGACTGTCGTTTAAAAGTTTCCGGGTAAGGATTGAATCATGCCTGATTTCATCAAGATAGAAATGCTTCTCCTTTTTCAGTTCCTTCAGCTTATCACGGTAACGCAACCTGTTCATGATGTTGTTGCTGTCGAAAAAGAGCAGCCAGACAATAAACGCAACAGTGAGAATGAAGAATTTATTGATAAAGAAGGAAACTGTTTTTTTTAGTAAATGTCTGTTCTTTTCCACGGTAAATCTTGAAAGTAATTAATTATTCCTGGCCCTTCTTTTTCAGGTAGTCGTAGATCAGGTATTGTGAACGGACCGGAGTGCCATCTGTCTGCTTGTAAACATTTGATTTCCCTGCAGCGATGATCCTTGCTTTTGTATTATCCGAAAGCTGTATTTCAAGCATCGTCATCAGTTCTTCCTGGATTTTCTTGTCAACAATAGGGCAGGCAATCTCAATCCGGTTATCAAAATTCCTGATCATCCAGTCGGAGGAAGTGATAAAATATTTATTGGCTCCTCCGTGACAGAATACCAGCACCCTGGAGTGTTCAAGGTAACGGTCGACAATACTGACTGCTTCAATGTTCTCGCTGACACCTGGTAGTCCCGGAATCAAAACACACGTTCCCCGGATAAGCATTTTAATCTTCACACCTGCTTTGCTTGCAGCATAGAGTTTATTGACAATCTTTTCATCTACAAGGTTGTTCAGCTTGATGATGATCCATGCATCTTTCCCTTTTTTTGCATTCTGTATCTCGTTCGAGATAAGGTTCAGGAAATAATTCCGCATGTGGAACGGGGCCACAACAAGGGTTTTGTATTTCAGTGGCTTGTAGTTGGCTTCCATCTGGTGGAAGGCATTGTCGACATCCGCTGTGATCTCCGGGTTGGCAGTCAGCAGGCTGTCATCCGCGTAAACCAACGCCGTATCTTCATTGTAATTCCCTGTGCCGATATTGGCGTAATAGGCATTCTTATTATTTTCTTTTCTCCGGATGAGGATCAGTTTGCTGTGAACCTTGAAACCCGGGATACCCTGGATCACTTTCACACCTTCTTCCTGCAACCGTTCTGTCCACAGGATATTCGCCTCTTCATCGAAACGGGCCTGCAGTTCCATAAAAACCGTGACATACTTTCCGTTTCGTGCTGCATTGATCAATGCATTGATCACACTGGAATTTTTTGCAGCGCGGTAGATAGTCATCTTGATCGACCGCACCGATGGATCAATGGATACTTCGCGCAGGAGGTCGATGATGTACTGGAACGACTGGTAAGGAAAATGAAGCATCACATCCTTCTCACGGATCGATGCAAGGATGCTTTTGTTTGCAGGGAGATCCTTATGCAACAAAGGAATCCTGGGTTCATATTCAAGGACCTTCGAGCCGAGATTCGGGAAATAGCGGAAATCTTTGAAATTATGATACCGGCTTCCTCCCCTGATCGGGTCATCCTTGCTGATTCCCAGCCTTTTTGTCAGGATCTTTAATGAGCTATCAGGAATTGCATTGTCATATACAAACCGGACCGGGCTGCCACGTTTGCGTTGTTTCAGGCTCTGGGTCATGATCTCGACAAAACTCTTGGAGACATCAGTATCCAAATCAATCTCTGCATCGCGTGTGATCTTGATCGTGAATGCGCTGAACTGATTCCAGCCAAAGACGGAGAAAATTTCCGAAAGGC
>TBL_comb47_HYPODRAFT_10001170_pt1 | contig 34255 bp, 25 predicted proteins | sample TroBogypolimnion_40_FD_10682 | JGI IMG/M metagenome (IMG submission 10682)
AATCAATCAATCAATCAATCAATCAATCAATCAATCAATCAATCAATCAATCAATCAATCAATCAATCAATCAATCAATCAATCAATCAATCAATCAATCAATCAATGAAATAAAAATGAATAAATAAATAAATTCTATATAAAATTGAATTAAAACATTAATTACATTTAATATTATCCAACCAATCCACAATAAATCCAACTAATCATTCATTCATATATTATCTCAATCAATCAATCAATCAATCAATCAATCAATCAATCAATCAATCAATTAATAGATTAATAAAATAAACATTGTTCTATTTTATAAATGTCTTTATTCAAAAAAACTGCAATTCTACAACAATTACCAACGACGACGACAAATAACAACAATGATGGAGGAATTAAAGGACAAAAATCTGGTAAAACGATAACTACGGTCCCGACAACAACAGGGACAAAACGATTTCAACGAGGAGGAGGAGGAGGAGGAGGAGGTAAAGACGATGATGGTCCAGCTACGGATGATGAAGACGAGGACGATGATGATGATGATGAAAATGATGATGATGATGATGATGATGACGACGATAATGGCAATAGTAAGCCAGCAGATAAGAAAAAAGGTGTTTCGTCTAGTAGTAGTGGTGGTATTGACGACGATGATGGTGAAGATGAAGATGATGAAGATGATGAGGGCGAGGATGAAGGTGACGGTGACGGTGACGAAGAAGATGAAGAAGAAGAAGACGAAGAGGGTGAAGGCGATGACGAAGAAGATGATGATGAAGGCGGCGGCGCTGGGTCTGGTGCTGCTACTGGACGTTCACACACTGCAGATGTGAATGATGATGGCGACGACGATGACGACAATTACGTAAACGATGATGAAGATGATGAAAATTATCTTAAAAAGATTACACAAGATATGCGGACAAATATCATGGCACAGTATTATCCTGAATTTCATCCACATCGTTATGAAGAAGTAGAAGCACTTTCAAAAGTTGTACGTGATGCTGATGGAATTATCTGTGATGCATTACATACAACATTGCCATTTATGACAAAGTATGAAAAAACACGTATATTGGGTGAACGCGCAATGCAAATAAATTCTGGTGCGCAACCATTTATCAAAGTGGATGGGATGATGGATGGATATCTTATTGCTTTGAAGGAATTGGAACAAAAATTAATTCCGTTTATAATCAAACGTCCATTACCTAGTGGTGTAGAATATTGGAAAATCCAAGATTTGGATATCATCTAAATAAATGAATGTCCATACAAGTAAACCAATCAATAAACAAACCGCCGTACAAAATAAATAGAAATAGAATAAAAATATAGAAATATTTATGCTTTGTTCTATATCATCCATACACCATTATAAATAATAAATTTTTGGTAATATGTACATTTTTTGTCCATCATTTAATCAAATCACTCGTTATTGAAAAAATTGAAATAAAAGAGCGTGTATTCAACATCTATTCATCCATCAACAAATCAATCCATAAACCATAAATCAATTCATAATAAATCAATAACTATCTATCAATATCAAATGATGTCAATATCAAATCCCGTAATATTTCGTCAATCTGTATGCAGAATGATTTCCGACAAGATTGAAAAAAGTAAACGCAATAGTAATAGTAATAGTAGTGCAAGTAATAGTATTGAAGATGATGATATTGATAAACGCCGCAAAATGTCGGCAAATATTGAAATTGGAATATACAATTTCGCAGTCAAAGAAGCAACATCAAAAAAAGTAGTAAAGAAATGGTCAGAACCTGCATTTGTTACATTGTATCAAAATAGATTACGTTCATTATGTCATAATTTATCACACGATGAATCATTTTTAGAACAAGTAGTTAATGAAGAAATCTCACATTTACAATTAGCATCTATGAACCATTTAGAAATGTCTCCATCCCGATGGACAGTGTTATTAGAGAAAAAGATGAAAATAGATACAAATAAATATAATTCTGATGAACAAGCATCAACTGATATGTTTCAATGTCGTAAATGCCGATCACGTCGGTGTCAATATTATGAATTACAAACTAGATCAGCAGATGAAAGTTGCACGGTCTATGTAAATTGTTTAGATTGTGGAAAACGGTGGCGAATCAACTAACTAAACACGCAAAAATGTATTGGTACATGTATCATCATCAGGTGGAGGGGGGAGAAAAACCATGTGGATATATATATATCATATGAAAGGCAAATTTTCAAACACAAACTTGTCTGGACGAGTTGAAAAGGCGGTTTTATACAATAAATATGTATTGTATTTTTTTGTTTTATTAGCTATTTGTCAGTTTATTGTTTTCTCGGAAATTCAAGATTGGAAATCGGCCGCGGTACTTGTAACTGCTGGAATCGTGACATCTTTCTTTACTAAAAATATGGTTGCTATTCTTGGAATTTCCATTATTATATCCGTTGTTTTTAAATATGGAATCAATGCTTTTGTTAGTCCAGAAGATGAAACTGGTTTTATCAAGCTTGTTTAGTGGTAATTCTTTTAGATTTTCATATCATATCATAAAAGATAGTTGTCATACATATATTCCAATATTCCAATATTCCAATATAAATAAAACAATGGAATATAGTAATGGCGTTTAATATAGCAGATATTGGGAATTTCTTTACATGTCTAGGTATATTATTTCAATCTATTGGGACATATATTACATGTGCTTTCCAAAAGATTACTTCATTGGGGACATGTCTTGCCCCATATTATGTTATTAGTTGTCTTTTTTTCATGTTTATAACTTTGCCAATAGATATTATATGCTGGTTTCTTCCACAACTTGAACCGATTTTTAATACAATTGGTCATTTATTCACTTCGTTTGATCAAACATTTTATGGTTTTTCCAAATTTTATCTTTTTCAATGGCCAGATAATGTAGTTACACGATGTTATACTTGCAATATTATTCCATTTCCAGATTTTGGTGATTTGGGACATTGTGGAGATAGTGGTAATGACGATGGTAATGATGATGGAGATCAAGTTCAATATGTAAAGTGTTCATAATGTAAAATGTTTATTATATTCATATATGGATGGCAAAGATAAAAAATATTATTACAGCTCAAAATTCCACGCGTTATAAAAGAATCAATGGATTGAATGGACCAAATGGACCAGATGGACCAAATGGACCAAATGGACCACCTGCATTTAATACATTTAATGGATTTATTTGTATTGGATACATGACATTTTGTTTATTACTTGTTTTAATTATATTATGTGTCTACATTATTGTAAAATTTACAAACAATGGGAATAATGGGAATATTGGGAGTAACATCCCTATGAATACCGCCAATAAACTAGAAGTTTTAGTAAACACAAATACATCAACATCATATGAAGATAATGGTCGTCCACCAACGAATAATTTAACAGGCATTCTTCCATTGTCTCTCCCTCTTGGCCCCATGGCCGCCATGACCCCTCCTTGTACTGCCACCACCCGAAATAATTACTCCAATAACTCGTCGTTTACTCAAATTGGAATTCTTAATGGACCGGTCGGATCACATGGTGAAATTTTGCCATTGATGGCCCGTCGTATTTCAAGAAATCAATGGCAGTATTATACAGTTAGTGACAATACAATGCATTTAAAAATTCCATTACGTATCAATAATCGTGACGGAATGGACCAATATGGATGCCAAGAATTATCTAGTGACGACATGGTAAATGTAAATGAAAAAAAATACAAAGTTACATTATATGACAATACAACATTACGATATTTGTAAGAAAATAAACGAAACTAAGACTAGACTAAATAAACAACCGTTGGGTTTTTTATGGTTTTGTAGTAGTAGTAGCAAACAATTTACACATATTGACAGCTTCTAGATTAACATTACTGGATGGTAGAAACAAATTTCGTAAAATTTCGTCATCACGAAATCTTACTGTATACGTTTGTTGAATAACAGCACGACCAACTCTTCCAATACATTGAATTGTTTTTTGTTGAGTCATATTACACAAATCACGACCAATAATTCCATGACAAAATGAATAATTTGTACCAAACACGAAATCAGAACCTGCAATAATAAGATATAATTTCTGTTCATATGCCAATTTTTTCATAATTTCCAAATAGTCGGTAGATATTGTGGCTGCGACTGCGACCGATGCGGTCGCCGATTCAGAAATGCTGCTGCCGCCGACAATGGTGGATGAAAAGACACCAATACCCATTAATAACAAGATTTTCCACGAGGACGATACATCAGATAAATTGACAATTTGGGCAACAATATCATCATCAAGATTACTAACAAATGAATTTGGATGAATTTGTTTTGTCCATTTCATCTGATGTTCTCGTGTATTTGGGATAAAAGATTTATCTAGACTTACAGTATCAACTTGTGATCTCAAAGATTCACAACGTGCGCGCATAATAATAACAGTTGGAGGTAAACGATGGTCTTTACCTAATTTCGTTTCTTTCAATACATCTTTTGCCAAGATATCATCAATATCACGAGTAAGTTTGTCAATTTCACGATTTAATGTATTATTTTTAGAAATTGATTCATGAATACGTGTCAAAAGAAGTTCTGGAATTTTACTTTGTTGAATATAAAATTTAGCAATCTTGTCTACATCTTCTGTTAAATAAATAGTCGGTCCATCATTCAATGTAAATGCATCCGATGTCGTTAATAAAATTCCAGTGATTTGAGGCGTTGATTGAATTGAGCCAATTTGTTGAATTGGACCAATTTGTTGTACTGGTACTGATATTGTGCGTGATAGTTTTGCACCTTCATTACGGCTCGCGGCACGGTCAACACTTACATTTTTTGCAAATTGGATATGAATTTGCGAGGATGGTACTGATGATGTAGGGGTAGCATTCAATGTGAATGCTGGTACGCGTAAACTTACTAATGAATTATATAATTGTGGCCAGGTTTCAGCAGGCATTTCTTGAAGTATTGCAAAATAATACATTTTGACACTATTCATCGTTACATCGGATAATTCTTGAAAATGATATTCCAATTTCAGTTTTTCAGAATTTAAATATCCTTCTTTATTCACAAATGTAATGAATTTTGATGCTTCTTGTAAATCTATATATTTCAACAAAATCTTGTTTTCTTCACAATGTTTGGCACAATCCAATAAATCACTATATTTTGGAAACATGTTATGAGGTGCTGCCATATAACCTTCCTTGGTCACCAGAGATACTGATTTTTTAGATTCAAAACTTGATATTGTATGTATTTCTACATTATCAAATTTCTGACGAAAATCTTCAATAACATCCAATATTTCATCTTCACGTGGTAATGTCGCACATGAAAGTACCATATTCGGGATTTTATTACCTTGCCAATTACTACTAATTGTTTTATGTAAAGGATGATTTTCTATATCCAATGTGATTGTTGGTTCATCCCAATATGTTACAATTTCGTCCAATGGATGGAATTGTATCATATAATACATGGCACATAAATAAGATTTAATATCACAAATCATTATTTCAACCTTGTCGCCTACTGCATTATCAACTTTTTGAATCATACCTGAACGTTTATTTTTTGTATATTCTTTTGCTGAAAAGTAATGTAATCTGATATCACCTGCACTATCACATCCAAATGCAAATGCTACTTTTTTATGCATAGATATTGCTGAACGTGCAAGTGCTAATCCAACATGGCGTGCAACACAAACGAAAATTACTTTGTAATATTGAGCAAGACCTAATGGTGACATAGTTTTCCCTGTACCAGTTGGTGCCATGTATAAAATTAATTGAGCCGAATCTTTTTTCTTATTATTGAATACTGAAAATAATTTTTTTTGATGTTGATATAGTTCAACGTCTGCATATTGAATAATGTATTTATTTTTTTCAATATATTCAGGAGCATTTTCTACAATTTTACGAATCATTGTATACATTCCAGCTGTTTCACCGGCGGCGCTGCCGCCACCACCACCACCACCACCAACAATGATTGCAGATGAAATGACTGTTTGAACGAATTGTTGGACATGTTTGTTTTTCTGTGGAATTGATGATTTATTCATTTGAATGAGAGTGTATACATTCAATGCAAGTGTATTGTCATTCTTGTCATTTTTGTCGTTATTGTCGTATTTATTAATTGCTTTAATAATATTTTTGACAAATCCTAATTGAACAAATTCAAAAATGAATTCTTTATTCATACCAATATTATCCGCCATATGTTCTATCCGAATGGAATCGGCACGTTTTATCGGTATATTTGCACAACTACTTTCATTTCCAATCTGTTGCATCATTTCCAGAATAACTTTATTGTTGCATTTCTTCAACATTGTCAAGATTTCATCTTTAAAATATATTTGATAGAATTTCTTTTCCATATCTTCAGAATATGCGATTTTTGTAAATGAAAACATTGTCATTGTAGTATTTTGTTTGATATTTACATCATTATAACCATCAATAATAAGTTGAAGAATTCGTGTTTCTTCTGGAGTTACTGGTTGTTCAATCATATTCCATTCAGTGCGAGAAAGTTTTGTTTGATTAAGATCCATTGTTGTGCGATTGATTGATTGATTGATTGATTGATTGATTGATTGATTGATTGAGATTTGTTGAGGGATTGATTTATGCGATAACTTGATGTATTAGATTTGGATTACTTGAATTGTCTATCTTTGTTCATGTAAATCAATTTTTTTTTATAAAAAATAATCCCAATAATAAAAATAATAAGATTCAACAAAACAGAAATAACATACTAATATTGAGTAGACATGTTTGCTAGATTAAATTGCATTTTCTATATTTTTCGTCATTACCATCATAGCAATAAATAGAAAGATTTCAATCTTCTTTTCAATTTCACCCGTCAATCCCACAGCTTTTAGTAAACGGAATTTATTCTTTTCGTTTCTTTCATTTATTGACGCAATAAATGCAAATCCCAATGTCGCAATATAAAAGTAATCTAATAAATTATGATTGATAACAATATCATGGAATATATTTGACAAATTTGCCGTAGACAATAATTCATGGGTAAAACGATATTTTAATGAAATTAGTGTATATCGCAATTCTACAATATGAGCCAAATTTGATGAAATCTGAGGAAACATCATTTTTGACAAGAGATGGGTGGTGATGGTTATGGTGACGATGGCGGGGCTGCTGTTGTTAATTAGCTCTTGATAATTTAACGAATCAATTTTTTTTGTTTTGTTGATTTAATTATGAATGAACGATATAAAAGATGAAAACATAGTTTTTATATATCTCATCTTGTTAGGAAAACTCCCAAAAAGCAAATCACATATGACGACACGACAACAAACAATTTTACAAATGGAATTTAGAACTGGCCATTCTGCAGTTACTTTTTTGAAAGAAAACCCCGAATTAATTCTATATTGTATACATGGCGAATTTGATGATGATGAAATATTCTCAGCGACCCAGACGCAATTTGGAGGAGATAGAATAAAACAATTTTGTAATATTGATTGTATAAATAGAGATTGTGTAGTACCACCGCTTTTCAAATTTGATGCTGTGCATATAAACTATGCTATAGATGATGAAAAACAATTGGTAAAATTAATACAACATGACATTGCTCCGATAGCTCATCTTGTGGATGAAAATACACAATTACTAATTGAAGATTATAATTTAGGAAATTTATATACAGTAATGGAATCTTGTTCACTTCAAGTTGAACTAAAAAATCAAGTACCAAATCAAAATCAAATACAAGTCCAAATCCAAATCCAAATCCAAAAAGTTGTTCTTTGGGGACATAAACTCCATTCTCATACTCATAGTTACATTCATAATGCATATTATCGTGCATTTAAATCAATGGGATATGTGACTGAATGGTACGATGACAATGATAATGTTGATAATGTAGATTTTGCAAATTGTCTATTTATAACAGAACATCAAGTTGATAATCGTATACCCAAACGAACCGATTGTTTATATATTTTACATTTCTTGGATATGGACGGTAAATATGATTCAGTCCCATTAGATAATATTATAGAATTACAATGTTCATATCGTGACCATAAGGAAAATGCTGAAACAATTTTATTTAATAAACACCAACATAGTTATTACAAAATCAGCAATAACCATTTGATTTATTATACATTATGGGGAACTGATTTATTACCGAATGAAATTGATGATAATATAAAAAACATTGATTTTATCATGGCAAAGAGAACAAAGATTTTTAATTTTGTAGGTTCACCTGTACCAATGTGGCAATATGTATTCAAATATTTAATATCACGTGGAGTAGAAATCAATCATTTAGGTGGAGTTTGGTACCGACGCCCAGCATTGAATGAAATTGAACATATGCAATGTATTCAAGAAAGTGTAATGGCTCCAGCATTTCAAGATGATCAACAAATAGGGGGTTTTTATGTACCATGCCGTATTTTTAAAAATATTAGTTATGGTAGAATGGGTATAACAAACAATCCACTCGTACAAAAAATATTGAATAATAAACTTATTTATAATTCCAATATTCCTGAATGTCTTAATTTAGCTTTAAAATTTGAAAATCAACTTGATATTAATGATAAAAAGACAAAGATTTTAGAATTAATGACATTGGTAAAAAACGACCATACATACATTAGTCGTATTGAAGATTTGCAAAATTTTATTCAAATACATACGAAATTTAGATTATAAGTAACAATGGACAAATAAATGATTTATTATAGGTCGTAATCGTCAACTGTTGTACATCCGTCACCGTTATCATCACCGATATCATCGCCATCGCCATCACCATTATCCGCTTGTTTGCGATGGCCGCTACCCCCGCCCCCGCCCCCGCCCACACCCCCGCTACCAAATTCATCATTACCAACTTCCATTCCAATATTACCATCATCATTTGCTGACTCGTAACGGATTGTAATTCCAAACCATCCACTGCGTACATTATCAAATTTCAGATAATGTTTATCAATATAAATATGTAAATCACGCATATTTGGTATATTTCTTCCATAACAACTAGTATACCAAATACGAAATTCTTCATTAATTTCACGTTTTCCAACTTTACCTCCTTCTAAATAACCAATACGTTCATCTGCAAATTCAGCAAGATGATCTTGACTTTGACGATATGATTTACTAGATGACATGACAATATCACAATCTGTAACAATACCTCTACATTCAAATGCTTTTGTTACTAATAATGACATGAATAATTCTTTCCATACAACAAACTTTTCAATAATATGTTTATCAATTAAATATTGATATGGTTTATCATCATCTCCTTGTATTGGTTTTTCTGTAAATAATGACAGAAATTCAACAACACGAATACGTCGCCAAGTACCATGATCATTACTTTTGATTTCCATTAATTCATTTGTACAAACAACCAATTTGAATTGAGGAATGTAATTTAATACTTCCGTCATATACGGCGCACGACATTGAATTGGATCAATACCACTAGTAATTTGTTTCATAATACCTTCGTTAATTTTGTCACCTTTACTTGGTTCTTGCATTACAGCATATCTAACACCTTTTAATGCAACTAATTCTGGTGCTAATCCACCAACTTTAGTTCTTTGTTGAGTAATTAATGTCAATGGAACATCACCTTTATATTCTCCTAAAATCGTTTCCATAAGATTTACCAAGACTGATTTTCCATTTTGACCAATACCAACATACATGTTGAATGTTTGATTTGCACTTGTTCCTATTAATACTGATGCAAGATGTTGCCACATATAATCTTCTAATTCTGCCACAGGAAATAATTGATGCATAAACAATTTAATTTCACCCAAGATTCTACAATGTTCAAGATCCTTCTTGTTGATTGGAATATAATCAATTCTTGTCGTTTTACTGACAAAATCTTCAGGATATCCACGACGAAAAACTAATTGTTTTTCTTTGAAATCAATAACACCATTATTGAAACATAACAAATAAGGATTCATATCCAATTTGGCCAAGAAATCACGATCATAAAATAATTCTTTTGATTCCTTCATAATATTGTCCTTGTCTTTTGTTTTACCTAATCTTGCAGCAATTTCAGCAATTTTATTAATTCGTTGTTGAATTTTTTTATTCTTTTCTTTATCTTCATCGGAACCGCCACCGCCGCCACCACCTGCGCCCCCCCCACCCCCATCTAATGAAGCCAATGTTGCATATAATGTTTCAATTTGTTTGAAATATAAATCTCGCATAATAGTTGAAATTGCTTTTCTCAATGTTGTCCCTGAATCACTCTGTTCCCATCTATGTTTATGAAATCTATACCATAAATTGCTACGGATATTTGCACAAATATATTCATCTTTGAATAATTGATACAATACAAATGCTAAATCAAAATCAGTATTTCCTTGTACTTTACTATCTTCAGTTTGACGGGCCGCAGCATTTGTCAAAGTTTGTTCTATAAAATATTGAACAGTTTCTTGACGTACTTCTTTAAATCGTTCTGCTGCATCAGTTTTTGCCCAATGAACAATGGACCGTGTTGTTAATCCATTGGGATGTTTCATATCCATATTCATCCATTGTTCATACATATCTCTAATCCCTGAGAAATTGAATTTTTTTGATTGTGAACTAAATAACACCCATGTCAGAAATAATCGGTTATCTAATTTTCGTAAAGCCCAACCAACACGAATCCATTCATTATATGAATCATAATAATTTGATGGCAAAATCATTGTATATTGATGAATTTCACGAAGTTCATATTCTTGGGTAGTCAATGTATCCAAAAATAGTCCAACCATTTCTTCCAAATCATTCATTGTTTTCAATGCATTCAAATCAAGATTAAACGCTCCAGCTGCCGCTGCCCCCATGGATCGTGCATTTGAATGGGGCGCAGCACCGCCACCGCCCCCACCCGCGGACGCCGCGGAACCGGCGCCCCCCGACCCTGTATTTCGTAGAGATGATTCATTATCATGAATTCTTTTAAATGCAGAAGTAAATTCTAATTGAACATGTCCAGTATATCTTACTGAAAGTTGCGGAAATAATAAACGCAAATTTTCAGTATCAATGTCAATAGATGTACATAGAAAATCGCCATCAGAAACATCATAAGTATGTGTTTCCATCATGACTAATTCATATCTTTCATTTTGTGGTTTTTTAGAACCAAATAATTGCCAATTGACACATCCAATACTAATCCCATCATCCAATATTTCCGACCATGTATTACTAATTGGTAAATCATCCCACATTTTAGGCAATTCAGTCAACATTGCCTTTCTCAATAATATTTGTGAAATTCGGTCAGTTTTCAATCCAAAAATGATATGAATACCATCCTTTGTCAAATCTTTAGCTGGTACACAATTGACATTTGGTTTTTCAAATACATAGACGGGAATTTTTGTATTTTCATCCATAACAAACATTGTCTTTAATTTTTCTAAATAAACAGCAATTAAATCAGTAATATGTGAACGAGTATGTTGACGTTTATTAACTGTTAATGGATAACGGAAATCTACATCAACAACAATTGCACCTATATCCAACTGTTTTTCTGTTAAATATTCATCATGACCATTTTCAAAAACGTTTTTATAATAAACATTCATAAATGTCTCCATATCATCGTCAGGAATATGATAAGAACCACCTGAAATATTGGATGATTTATCACCAATTCGGGTATGTGTAATTGGTTTAGTCAAACGATTTTCTTTGGTAACAAAATGTTTCTGTAAAAAATCGGATAGAGTAGAGGTTGCCATAATAAATTATGAAGAATATAGAATAATAGAATAGAGAATTTTCCAAATGACCAGATGAGATAATATAGAAATATATATTTATGTAACTTCAATTCAATTTTTTCATTAGTGGAAATAAATAAATAAATGCACCGAAAATTGCAAAAATTGGGAAAAATGGGAAAAATTGAATTGAATAAAAGAAATTAAATATTGTTATTGTATCCATCTATTCATTCATTGGTTCATTCATAATTTAATTACAAGAATCCAATAATAACAACGATGAAATTCTGTTCCAACTGCGAAAATATGTTGTATGTATCTCTCCGCACAAATGAAACTGGCGATAAACTCGTTTATTGTTGTCGCCAATGTGGATTAATTGATGAAAATACGAATGAAGAAACCATTGTTTTACATAATCAATTGAAACATAAAGAACAAACATTTCATCATATTGTCAATAAATATACAAAATTTGATCCCACATTGCCACGTATCAAAAATATTCCTTGTCCAAATCCAGAATGTAGTCATAAAAATAGCAGTAATAGTAATAGTAGCAGTAGCACTACTGTATCTGATCATAGTAATGAAGTCATTTATTTGAGATATGATGATGAAAACCTGAAATATTTATATATTTGCCCAACATGTGACCATATCTGGAAAACACATCAATAAGCGCGCGCGCGCAATTGATTAGAATATTTATTATTTATTCATCCGTTTATTCATTCATTCATACATTTGTTTGAAATTGAGATTATAATAACAAAAATCACCTTATAATATTGGATAATGCTGGAAGTCATAAGAGACGCAATTTTGGAAAGTGACATAAAAAGTTCTCTATATCATGGTGTACATGAATAATATATGTATTGAAGAAAAAACACAAAATAGTCTTTTAATGAAAAATTTGATGGAATTCTACAAAGAAAATAGTAATTTGGATAAATTGCGACGAATAGTAAAAGGAGAAACAAAATTATCGTTGCGTATTGTTGATTGGTTTGTAACAAACTATTCTAAAAAATATTACATTGTATACAATGTTCCTACAGAATTGAGCAAATGTGGTAGTTATTTTATTGTCAATGATAAAACTTCTGATAGTACAGAAGCATATATTAGATTTAAAGTCTATAATGACTATAAATTGAAATTGAGAGCTTATAGTAAACGAAATTTTGACCCTTTTAATAGATGGGATAGAATCACTATTCCATGTGAAGATGTATCTTGTGGTCCTGATGGTAATATGATAACAACTATTGGACAATTAAATTTTTTCAAATGGGCAATTAATAATAATATTTTAGATTACATTCAAGAAAATTATACAGCAATTGAATTAGATATGAATCAACGTAATACCATGTCAAAAAAAAAGAATTTGATACCATTTCAATCTTCAACTACCGGTTGCGGTGGGACTGGTGGCGAAACTGGTACTACTATTATTAGTAATGATGGAAAAACCCGTAAAAAAAGGGAAGAATTATCTATTTCAGCATGTAAAACGGTTAAAAAAGAAAAAGTTGAAATTGTCATCAAGTTCACATGAGTGGAATTAATGGTTGAAAAACGGTTTTGAATCTTTTCCAAAAAGATAACCATAAAGTATATGTAAATGGAAATATTGCAGTAAGAATAAGTAATGGAATTTTTACAAACCATGATATGAGTGAATCAGAATTTATCATTGCTAAAACCATTATCAAATAAATAATCATATACAAAAACACAAAAAACATTCCAACATATTGTAAATAAATCATTCGGCGTGTAGTATATATTGATTCCTGATCAGATACATTGTAAGAATTCATTTTGGTCACTATTGTTTGATACATTGCCATTGTGTCTTCATGTAAAGCATTTTGTGTCAACGACGACATTATAATAACGATTTATTTATTTATTTATTTATTTATTTATTTATTTATTAATTGATTTTTTTTTCAATTAATAAATAAATAAGTACATGTAAATAAATCAAATCATACATGACACTATAGAGTTTCAAAAAGAAAATGTTTTTTGAAACTCTATAAATACATCTACCATAAAAAATTTCATTGTAGTGCAATAGTACAATATTGCAAGAATTTCCTCATGGAAATGGTGAAAGCCATTTATACATGCTATTATTATTTGATGAATAAGGTTTTACACCATTATTCCCATCATTCCCATCATTCCCAGCATTCATACCAGTAAATGGTTGTTTTGTTACTTTGACACAACCACCAGATGCTGTGTCAAATGTAGTATTATCACCACAACAATGTGCGCCAACACATGATCCTGCAAATTCAGCCATAAGTCCACTAGTTAATGATGGAGCTACTAAAACACCAGATGCATTTGCTATCAAAGGACTCATCATATTAAGTTGATTCAATTTGTCAAAATCAAGAGAATCTCGGTTATTATATCGTGAAATCAATATTCCTATATAAATAATGGATGGTGCAATAATACAAACCATAATAAATGTTATTACAGGAGCAGGTATCCATCCATCATTATAACTACCCGCAATACCAATGATTACTAAAAGAGCTAAAACTGCCACAATATAACGAACAATTGAAATATACATGTTACTTTTTTTTGTATAACTAGTTTGTAAATCTGATACTCGTTCTTGCTGTAAAAGTAATTGATCTACTATCGGAGCTTTAGTATTCAATCTATTTAATTCACTATTTAATGTAAATGTTACATTTTCTTGTTGAGTTAAAATATTTGCTTGATCAATCAGATTGGCCTTCAACGTTATACCACTCACATCGCGCAGTACAGGATTAATAGTCTCTAGCAAATTCTGTTCTAATGCTGACGCTGAGGCTGAACCCCAAAAAGGATGTTGTGGTGGTAAATTCATATTTAAACTCCATTTCCAAGATAAATATCCTTCAACATGTTGTCTCTGTGGGATTGTTAAAGAAGTATTATAAACTAATATCTCTGATATGTAACCAGTAAATATCCCAACTGTTGAGGTTGGGGTTGGCTGTATTTGACCTTGATTACCAATAACAAATTCTCCAATATTAAAATTACCCGATGATGCAGTCGTACTTTCTGATCCAGCGCTAACTGTAGAATACATGATGGCACCATCAAACCATGTCTCAAATAAATAAGGATTTCCATAAGTGGCTTCTATGCTGGTGGAACCAGCATGATACCCCCTTAAGCCTTGTAAACCTGTTCCACCTTCATGAGTTATACAACATGCCTCGTTATGTCCATAATCGTTTAGACTTGTATTTTGTACTAGTGCCAAAACTCTGGCATGAGAATCACAACCTTGATCTATTGAACATACACAAAATATTGTCATTGTTGGATTAGTATTAGTTACTGCACCCTTTAAATATTGCGAACCATTGAAACGAAGTGACGGTAACCCATTTAATCCTGTACTATTATAAGTTAGCGGTCCTGATACAGCTGTTGCAACGTTATTTGATCCACTTTTATTCTTCCAAATTGATATGTTTGAACCATTCGCAGGTTGAGTACCAGTACCATCTGGGTCTGAAGCATCAAACCATAATATACAACCAGCATCTTGTATTAATGGGGATACGGTGGACATAACATTAGAAGTTGCAGTGCCAAATGCCGTACTAGCGGTGGTCCCTTTGAGCATATCATCGGAAAGAGACATTGTATAATGAATTAGATGTCGTCCTGATTATATTTATTGTTCATTTTATTTATTAAATAAGAAATGAGCATTGATTGATATTGATTGATTGATACTACTTGATTAAAATTTAGAATTTCATCATTTGCCAGAGAGACCAAGTTATATTTTATGGATAGGGTGATATCCATTTATCTAAAAGACCACTATACCATACTTGTGATGATGAGGATGATGATGATGCTGAATATGGCTTTACTAAACCATTAGAAGCTGTAGTTCCAGAAATTCCAGAAATTCCAGAAAATCCCGTAAATGCATCACATGATCCTTTACTTTCATTCCATGATGTATCCTGACAACAAACAGACCCTTGACATGGAGGTGACCACATTGGACCAAGAGATGTAGTTGCGGTTCCAATTGCGCTTCCGGAAGCATCTTTTGATGGTATTGGCATATTAATCTGACTAATTCTATCAAAATCCATCTTGTCACGATTATTAACTCTAGAAATCAGTATTCCTCCATATATTACTGCAGGTCCTAATAGTAAAATCGCCAATACAGTAACAAATGATGGCGGGATGCCAGGAACTAAATGACCAAGTGCAGCTAATACCATTAATAAAATAACAACCACTGCACAAAAATATATTATTTGGAGATACGCACTATATTGATGTGTATAACTGGTATTCAATTGTTGCATACGTAATTGACCTGCAATTATAGAGTCGGTTGATTGTTTCTTTTCCTTTAATCTAACAAATTCACGATTTAAAATACCAGTTGTAATATCTTGTTCTGTTAAAATTGCATTTTCATCGGATAAAACTGTTGTCAAATTATTAGAGATACCTTTTAATGACCCCGCCCATTGCCCAATCTCACCTGTAACATCAGTTGTACTAACGAGGTTAACACTTGAGTCATTTAATTGAGCAATCCCACTGAAATCCACCGATAATCCTTGCATTACATTTGATGCCCATTGTTCCATATACCGTGCTTATAATGTATGCTGTGAAAAAAAGTGTTTTGAATCAATCAAGTATTTTTTGCTTTGGTTGTTTTAGTATTAATGTATTGAAAGTATTTATAAAGTGTAGTGCAATGAAAGTAATGACGCGAAATATTCATCGTGCAAAAACAATGGCCAATATAACAGCACTTGCTAAAATGAAGCTACTAATTATCATTATTGTATTTGTATCTACTGCAAGTTCATATGCATCACTATATGCTAGATGTGACGTATGATTATCAGGATTAACATCAACACCCAAATAATCACCGCTATATATATTTGCACGGTCCTGGTCTTTCAGTGCCGCATCCATTGACTTCACCCTTGACTCTAGATTTGCAATATTAAGAGCTTGACCTGAAATCGTTTGTTGATTGTCCATTACCGTTTGTACATTAGATTTAATTTCAGTGATTGCATCCTCATATACCTTGGCTCCCATCTGATAGGTCTGACCGTTTACTACAAAACCTTCTTGTGTTGATAATGGTTGATTGTGATAGTTGTTGATTATTCCAAGATCATTATACATTCTATATATTGTATTGGATAAAGGGTCAGGACCATCCACAGCACCACTTATTGGAGTATATAAACTTCCTGTAAATTTTGGAAATACTGCATCTGATATTGAAGTTTGGACAAGAGTAGAAATTTCAGAAGTAGGAGTAGTTTCAACTTCCTTGTTCTTTAAAAACATTTGACCTTTTTGCATTGTGTTATCTTGTGGAGGATTAAATATAGGATGACTAAATATATAATCAGTTTGACCAACATTGGATTGAGTTTGACTACACCACTGTTGTCCTCCTTTATTAAATGTATAATATGCAGCACAATTGGGGTCAGATGAACATGCAGTTTGACATTCATCCCCACTCTTTAATACTGCAGTTAAAGTACTAGGAGGATAATTTTCAGAATATTGAGTATATTTTCCATTTGGACTTAATATTGTATAATCTTTTGGAACAAAATATGATTTATCATGAACAGTATCTACCATGTGCATTTGATTAAATTGATGATCTACATCAATTTTCATTATAGATATCCCACCTGGTGCAACATCGGGATTATTAATAAATACTTTCCCATAATCACCATGAAACTCATGCTTTCCAGAAACTGACATTTCAAGAATTAAGTGTCCATTTAAAACAACTAATCTCCAAATACCATCAGCCGAAAAGATATTATTTGTTCCATTCAATTGTGTAGTATACGTAATTCCATTCGGACTAACTGATGCATTATATGCTAAATATGTAGTGGCTTGATTATAAATCCAAAGATGATTTACAGTTTGTGTCCCTGGTGGTAATTTTGCTACAACCATACTAAACATCGCGTCATCTTTATTGAAATCAATCGCACTAATTTGGCCAGTGACGGTATTGACTAATGTTAATAATGGTAATGACAGTCCAGTTGAACTTGGATAGGTAGCAAGATACATGTAAGATTGTCCTGGAGTATTTCCAGCATTCAATGGGGATAAATCAGGTCGTGATGATGCGCTAATGTATGTTGTTGCACCAGTACCATCTTGTAAAAATAAATTACCATTGACATCAACTGCAGCAAATGTATCTGCTAATGTACTTAGTACACCATATCCAGGAGATTTCCATAATTGAAGTGATGTATTTGGTGAATAATTGTGGGCATTGGCTAATAAATCATCCATTTTACCCGTCCCAATTAAACAATGTACAGGGAAAATGCCTGCAGCCAGCTCATCGGCGTTCATCACCGGATCCCGATCAAATTGACCCCATTCACCTGCATATTCCATTGCAATATAGACAGGATTAGGATCACTTGTTTTAAATACAGGATTTTCCCAGTTACCTATATCTGTAGATGTTGTTGAACTTGTTACCGGGCCACGTACTTGAGTAAATACAAATCCTGTCAAATCTGAAATATATGATGAACCACCTGGTGGTTTTACTGAAACAAGTAAATCATAATCGCCTCCCTGTTCTCCAAAATGAATTCTTAGTGGATAATAGATACCTGCAGTATCAAATGATGCATTTCCATAAGCATTGTTAGAAGCATGCGCATTTCCATTATTAACAGTAGCATTTGAAGTAGTATAATCAGAAGAGGCATGTGGACCTACCCATAAATAACTAGCATCATCACTTCTTGTTTGAAAACTCCATGTACCCGCAACATTTGGACGAAAAAAACCAAACCACTCAATCGCAAAATTATGTTTTGTACTTGATGGACGTTGTACAAATACGGAATTAGGCCATCTACCAATATAATTGATATTTCCATTATAAGTGGTATTAGTAACTCCTACCATTGGATTATTCAAAATCTTTTGTTGCCCTGCAATTTGTAAATTATAACCATCTATTTGAGAATTTAATGCGCCTCTCTGTGCTGACATGTCATTTGCTGCCTTTGTATTCTCTGTCAATTGATCTTGGACTGTTGCAAGTTGAGCCTGGATCTTAGCTTGAGTATTTTGGTCGGTCGCTTGAGACAGCTGTGAGTTTAATTGGATAATTCTGTCACGTATTCCTTGTAATCTTGTTAAATATACAGCATCCAGTAAATAAGTATACCCATCTACATCTTTTTGTAGTGGCTGGATTTTTCCCTGGTAAATATTAATTTGATTATTTGCTGCAGTCATTACAGCTTGACATGCAACTAAATCGGCATTATCTTGGGCCGTGGGAACTTTACTTTCATTTCCATTGGGTTTATATAATACACCAGTTGCTACACCTAAATGAGTGAAATCTGATGGTAATTGTAACCAATTTATTGTAGTAGTATCAAATTCAAATTGTGTATTTGAACCTTTGAAAATATTTACATTATCATTATGATATTGACCAAAAATACGAAAATTTAACCCTGGAAAATATTGATTTGTACTTTGATTTGTTACACTACTAACTACATCAGAAACTGAAGTAAATGAACCAGGTTCAGTATCAACTAAACTATTGGATGTTTTATATTGACTTGCATATATAGCTGCATTTTGAATACATGAAGGAATAGTATGTATACCAGGCAATTGAGTCAATAATTTAAGAGCAGGATTACCATTTGAATCACTATTACTAAAGTTTGCAACGGGTGTTATAGTTACTTGACGTTTGACACCTGCAGCCGTATTTGGTGGTGCAAGATATGCAAAGTTGAATCCATTCATGACATTTGTTGCTGCATCTAAATCAGATTGAGCAACTTTATATTGACTTGGTGTGATTAATGACATATCAAATACAACAATTTAATTTATATTGTCGTCTATTTAATCTATGACGTTATTACTTTATTGTATTTTCTATATATAATATTACATATATCTACTACCCCGACTGCATGATGACCAAGTAGTAATCTATCAATCAAATCTCAGTAAAAATGTAATATAATATGCAAACAGCTAGAAGACTCCATAAAATACTGGTATAAAGTGCTACATTAAAAAGAATGGATGCATCTGAATTTTCAGTTGGATTAATTCTTTGCATTTTAACATCCAATTTCTCTCGTGTTTCCTGAACTAAATCTGCTACTGCCAATAACTCCGGACTACTTAATGTCGTGTAGTTACTGTCTTTATAGTCAGAAGCACCATTTCCAATTGTACCGTTTCCAAAATCTGCTGCATAGTTGGCAGTTAATGATGCCATTTTCACACTTGGGTCCCTACTACTTTGAAACTTTCCACTTGGATCGCGCCAATTTAATTTCTCTCCATTTGGACCAAGGAATGAAGAACTCATAATATATAAATAATAATGATAATAATTAAAATTCCAACAAACTTATACAGGATATTGTAAAGCATTTGAGAATAAAGTAGTTTTATATCAGATACTCTTTGGTCTGCACCATCATTTTCATGATTCAATGTTGATAATATAGCAAAAACATCTTTATTGATACATACTGATTGATTTGCGTCGCTGTTGTTGCCGAATTCAGCGTTCCATAATGCATTTGAAGAATCTGATAGTAAATTCATCAATGTCGGAGATGGATACACAGAACAATCAATGGGTGCAATGGGTGCAGTGGGTGCAGTGGGTGCAGTGGGTGCAGTGGGTGCAGTGGGGGCAATGGGTGCAGTGGGTGCAGTGGGTGCAGTGAGGGCAATGGGGGCAGTGGAAGCAGAGGCTTCCGACAGGGCAGAGGAAGCAGAGGCATCAGAAGGAACAGATGGAGGGGGCGGCAAGGACGGTGCTTTATTTCCCATTATTACTTACAATGATGCAAGAATTTACATTTTGAAACTTTCACCGTCAATCAATCAATCAATCAATCAATCAAACAATCAATCAATCAAACAATCAATCAATCAATCAATCAATCAATCAATCAATCAATCAATCAATCAATCCATCAATCAAACAATCAAACAATCTTTAAACACAAACTCTATAGTAATTTGAAGTAATAGATGTAATACTATCTCTTTCAATACGACATACTTGTCCAGGTCGCATAAATATTGCTAAAGCAATCGGATCAAATCTAGATATTTCAGGCAATTTTTCTATTAATTCTCTATAGGATGTGTCTTTGAATTTGAATGTATTTGCCAATTCTTGGACTTCATTTGTAGATAAAATGACATGTTTTGGGACTAAATTATGATTTAAAACATTAAATTGAAGCCGTTGGATATTAATAGCAACAACATGTCGTCTTTTTTTATCAAATAAATATTTCATTTTTGCATGAAGAGTATCATTTGGTTCTTCTGGAATAATGTAAATTAATGTATCCTTTTCTTTCAAAACTTCTTCTACTTCATACAAATCTTCCAATACAGCTTCCAATTCTTTTGCATTGTATTTTTCACCAGATTGATATTTTACATATTTTACATATACAATTCGTGATGGAATATCAGTGTCTACTATTTTGGATTTGGAAGAAATCATCATATCCATCCGATTGTAAATACACATGGCATGGATATCATTAATACTAAAGTTTTCATAATCATCTACATCATAATCTTGTTCTTTTAATAATTCTAATATTGTTACTCGGGATTTGTACAATGTGGATATTAATGTCGTAGATACAGTCGTCATTTCTTTATTAATTGATTTGTGATTTGTTTGATTTGATGGTTGATTTGTGAGTTGTGATTCGTGAATATATTGAATAGATGGATAGAATTAATTATAATATCTATATTCTAATTCAATTTTATTTATTTTTGTTTTTTCAAATAAATTCATGAACCTAATTTACTGACAATAAATGTTTTTGCAAGTTCAGTACCTGTACCTCCCGAACTATCTGCATTGACCAAACCACCATCATTACCATTATTTTGTGCGGCTAATACTGGCGCTCCTCCTGAAACCTTATGAAGTAATGGTTGTGTTTTAAGTTTGTCGGTATTTTCTAATTCATTTACATGTGAATTAAAATTAAAAACAAATTTTGTTCCACCCGCGCCGGCATTTCCCCTGGCATTCCTTCCACCATTTCCACCACCACTATAACCACTGATTAAAGGTTGATTCATTCTCAAATTATTTCCACCACCAAGAATTGGCCATTGCTTTTCAATTCCATCGGAACCAACATTATCGCCGCCGCCGCTACCACCACCAACAACCTTCACTCCCGCCGTGTCCTCTTCTGTTACACTGGTAAATACTGAGGCTGCAGCACTTTGTACATTTGTAAAAAAAGTATTATTATCATCATCATTATTCTTTTCGTCGTCCGTGTGCGGGGCGGCCGATACCGAGACTGGTGGAACATATGGTTTTTTAATACTAAACATAAACGGTGATAAAGGTAATAATCTGGATTGTGTTATCGCAATTAATTCTTCGGGCGTTTTTGTATTAGATACTGTATACATATTGGATGAATAATTCATTGTTTCAAGAGTTCTCATACTACTTTCATCTGTAATTAATCTCATATTAACATTCAATGTTTGTAATTCTTGAAGTAACAGTTTAAATGCAAAAGGTACACGCACAACACTAAAATCCCGACCAAATCGTGAAACCATTTCTACATTCATTTCCATATTTCCATCATTATCATTATCATTATTATTAGTTTCAGAACCAATAAATTTTAATGGACCATCTGCGGTTGGACTAAAAAATTGATCTTTTTCTGCATGATATATTGCCAACATTCCAGTTTGATTACAGATTGCAATATAATATTCATCACTACGATTCATCATAGCATCTGTCAACATTTCAGACATTCCATGACCTAAATGTGCATGAGCTTCCATTTCACCCACACGTAATCCACCATCATTTGCTCTTCCTTGTACAGGTTGACGTGTTAATGCCATATTTGGACCACGCGCACGATAATTAATTTTATCTTTTACCATGTGTTTTAATCTCATATAATAAGTTGGACCAATGAAAATATCAGTTTCTATTTGTTCACCTGTCATTCCATTATATAATACTTCATTTCCTGTAGAATTATATCCATAATCTTGTAATAAATGACCATATTCATCATAATTGAAATTATTCATATATGCCGTTCCATCACCAAATCCTCCATGATGAAGGCATGCTTTACCAACCAAAGTTTCAAGTAATTGATTTACAGTTTGACGAGATGGAAGACAGTGAGGATTAATGATTATATCAGGACGTAATCCATCTTTTGTAAAAGGCATATCAGCTTCAGGAATAACAAGACCAATTGTTCCTTTTTGACCAGAACGACTTGCAAATTTATCACCCATTGCTGGAATTCGTTGTTCTAATACTCTAACTTTACCAATTCGCCGACCTTCTATTGAATCTGTTAAAAATGATTTATCAATAATTCCAATTTGACCTTTTTTAGTAGTAATTGAACTATCTGACCAAGTATTTGCTTCTGTTGGATGTGGACTTGCCATACCCATTAAAATTGTTTTATCATTAATTGATGTTCCTTCACGTATTATTCCATGTGAATCTAAATTTGAATAATCATGCGCTTCTTTTTTACGTAATACATTTTTGGTATCTATTGAAGTAAAAAATAAATCACTTTCAGCATTACCAATATTTTGACCTTGTTCATGTGCATCATATGTTGTATAATAACTAGTTTGGAAAATTCCTCGTTTAACTGAACCTTCATTAATTAAAATGGCATCTTCTACATTATAACCAGTATATGACATTACAGCAACAATTGCATTACTACCATATGTATTTTCTTCACGATTAAATAATTCCAAATAACGTGTTTTAATTAGTGGTACTTGACCATTATTTAATACAACTCCCATTTTATCCATTCGTACTTGATAATTTGTATGATACATTGATACGGCTTGTTTACTTTGACCACACGAAAATGAATTACGAGTTGCTGCATTATTTTCAGGGAAAACAATCATACTACACATGAACCCAAATATTAATGATTTATGTATTTCCATATGTGTATGATGTGGACCTAATTCAGATTCAGATAATGCAATAAGTGCATTTTCTTCTTCATTTGTATCCATATAATCAATTACAGCAGTTTTCCATTGTTCAGATTCAATGTAAATATCAGAATCAGTATTGTTGTTGGCATAGGATGATGAAGATGATGACGTGGCCGCGGCCTCGGTTCCTTTTGTCAATTCTTCCCATGATAAATTCTTTAAATTCCGTCTATGATACGACATATGAGCCACTTTAGCATGATTATTACTATTGTTATTGTCATTGTTCACATTGTGAAGTACTGCTATACGGTCTTTTCTAAAAAAAACGGGCCGTGTTAATCGTCCAGAATCTGTAAAAATACTAACAATATTGGAAGGAATATCAAATGTTACACTAGTTGTCATTGGAATACTACCACGTCGTCTATTTGCTTTCAATAGTTTGACAAGAATAAATGGTTCATATACAATACCTATCCAACATCCATTAATAAATACTTTTGTATTTTCAGACAAGACAATATATCCAGGATCATTTTCTAATGGAATAAATCCAAAAAAATCTTTATGAGATTTATTATTTCTATGATTATATTTTATTATCCATTTTATCATATCATCACGTGGTTCATGACTACTAATACGTGTAGTAATTGCTAAATGTTTATGTAATCCAATATTTCCACCATCTGGTGTATCTAATGGATCAATAATACCCCAATGAGTACAATTTAATAATCTTGGTCCAACAATTTTTAAAGTGGCATCTATTGGAAGACAAATTTTACGTAAATGATTAATTGCACTATTATAAGAAAGACGTGCTAAATCTTGTACAACTCCTACTCGTCGTGTATGAGATTTACTTCCCCAATTACCTTTAAATGCACGTCGGAATCCTATTTCAAGTGGTCGTTCTTTAAAAACATCTACATGTTTATCAAGTACAAAATTGATTAAATCATCATTATAATTTTCTCCACCAAAAAATAATAAACGATCAAAATGACGTGTATAGTCTTTATGTTGAATATCAAAATATTCACGGAATAAATCACTTATTAATACACCAGGACTTTCTACACGTTTATATTTATAATTATCTCTATCGGTTGGTTTTTCAATTCCATGATAAACACATAATAATTTCATTGTCATATATCCTAAAAAATGTGCTTTAGATTTGAAATTTGTTTCACCAATATGTGGTAAAAAATAATCATGTAAAATATTCAATACGGTATCAACTGAACGACCGCGTAATTCTGTAGCAGCGGGGGGCGGACCGGCGCTTGCGCCGCCACCACCTTTTGTAAATGTGGAAATGAATGAAAGTGCCGTCATTTGATTTTGTACAGTTGCACCATCATAAACACTTGGACGAAATGATTCCAACATAAATTCATATTTATTCAAGTCTAATAAACACATTTGAATAATTTCCTTGTCTGAAATAATACCCAATGCACGAAATAAAATAAATAATGGAATAGGTTTACGAACATTTGGTATTTCAACTACAATATTTTTAAAAGAAGTTTGACTTGTTGGACTTTGGATTCCAATCCGTAACGTTCTCCGTGGTTTTGATGGATTTTCTGATACTGACCGAATTTCAGAAGTATATAAATATTTGTCACCATCAATACGACGTTGAGTATACAACATATTATCACCAAACTTTTCTTGGGGAATTATTACCTTTTCTTTACCATCAATAATAAAATATCCACCATAATCATTTCTACATTCTCCCATATGAAAACGCATTTCACGAGGTAATCCACCACCTAATAAACAAAAATCGGATTGTAACATGATTGGAAATCTGCCTAAAAATACTTTGGATAACGAACATTGTTCAATAATTGGCATAGCACGACGAACAGCCCCACCAATTATATCACCATCTTCGCCAGCGGAACTGCCGCAACTTTTACGACGTTTACTGTTCCGACCACCATTTTTACCACTGCCACCACCACCTACTTCATTCTCGTCTTCATCGTCATCGTCGTCATTTTCATCATTTTCATCGTCGCCATTTTCATCATTTTCATCATTTTCATCATTTTCATCATTTTTTGGATATACACTTTGACATACAGTAGGTATTGGTTGTGGACGTGGTGTACCTGCAGGATAAGTGGTTATAATATCTACATCATAATGAATTGTCATTCCATACGTCATATTACGTAGACGGGCTTCATTTGGCCACATATATTTGACATTATCAATTCCATCATAAATGATTGGTGTTCCAAAATAAATACGATCTTTTGTTTTGCCACCAATATAAATTTCTAATTTATTATTTCCACCATAAATTGTAATTGGTTCTTTATCTTTAAATATTTGGTAAATTCCTTCTTTAAAGAATTGATTATATGAATCCAAATGATGACGAATAAGATTTTCAGGATGATCCTTGAAATATTTTTCTACAATATTCCATGATGAAAATTCATCCATAATGTCTATATATATATAGAATCTATATGTCATATTTACATCTTACATCAAACATACACATCTTACATAATGAACCAAAAGAAAGAACGTAGCTTTTTCTAAAGAGTAATTATTATAGAATGATATGAATATGAATTGTTTATGTATGGAAATAGTGCGGCGGTTATCAATGATAAAGAATAATGGATATATATGAATGAATTGGTATTTATGTTTGTTCATGTATTTGTGTATACGTTTGATTGATTATTGTATTCTATAATTGATTTATAGGATTATAGTAAAAAAAATTGATGTGAAAAAGAATTAAAGTATCCATCTCCATACATCTATATCAAACTCAAAATCATCACAATCAAATCCGCAGTCAAAATCTATAAATCTAAAATATCAACATCATCTATATCAATCAATCAAGTAAAATGATTATTCCAATTAAATGTTTTACATGTGGTGCAGTCATTGCAGATAAATATAGGTTTTATGTGAACAAGGTACGTAGTGAAAAACTTAAAAGTGGTCAATCCGATAAAACAATTGACAAGGTTGTATATTTGACGCGTGTCAATATTGGAAAAACGATGGAAGGTCAAGTGCTAGATAAATTGGGTATTACAAATGTTTGTTGTCGTCGTCATATGTTGACTCATGTTGATATTGAATAGATAACTAACTAGATGGATGGATGGATAGATGGACCAAAATATCTATTGTCGTTGGTTGATTATTTCTACAAGTAATTATATAATAATAAACATTATTTAATGAATTCTAACAATACTGTTGGTGGAAAATGCGGTGCTTGTGCTGGTGCTGTTGGTCTTTTTGGCGGTAGACGCACCAAATTGAAAAATACAATGAGAAATAGTAATACCAGAAAAAGCAGGGGCGGGGGTACCGGTGTTGCCGGGGGGTGCCGGGGCTGGGTCCGATATAGACGATCTAGAAGACAAAAAGGTAGAGGAGGTAGAGGAGGTAGATGCGTCAAATGTAATAGTAATAAATGCAAAGGTAAATGTAAAAATACTAGACGAAATCAACGAGGGCAACGTGGTGGTAGTGGTTTTGATTTTTTATCATCATATGGTGGAAACATGGTGACAAATTTTTTTACATCAAATGGAACTTTGAATAATGCAGGTCTTTTATCAGGTATGCAACCAGTACAAAACCCTCTTCCTTTTGTTCAACCAATAACTTCTTATGGATATCATAATCCGCGATTAGCTTGACCAATTCTCTCGCTAATGTATTATGGACGTTGACGCATTTCGTAAAAGCTGCGGACCAGCATATGCTTATTTAGTAATATCTCTTCTTGCTCTCGGATTGATGGCAATCCAAAATTCATCAATGACAGGTTTATATTGTGTTGGTGCATTTTCATGTTCAGTAAATGATGTTGGTACTATTTTTGCAATGAAATTGATTTATATTTGTTTTTGGACATGGGTATTAACATTGATGTGTAATGCTGGATATTCCAGTGTAGCATGGAGTCTAGTTCTATTACCAATTATTTTTCTATTTATTTTTATTGCATACATGTATTTCTAGTTTTTTTTGCCAGTTTTGCCATTTTGCCGTTTTTAGCAATTATTGTCATATTTGGAATAAAAAAGATGAAAAAATGTAAAAAGAAATCTCAAGATTAAACTTTTGTAATATTGAGATTTTACAATGCACTTTCATATACACATCACAGTAACACATTATACATTATACCATTGATTCCCGCTTTCTGCCCCCCTCCCCCCCCCACCCCCGTCTATGCTGTAATTAATCTAGGAACGACATTGATTGTTTGCAATTCTTGCATAAGCAATTTGAAACTATAAGGAATCTGAACATAATCAAAATCTGTGCGATTTTCACATGTACGACATAAATGAATACGATGTTTATCGTTAAATGCTGCAACCATTCCACATTTTTTACATACATACACTGCATATTTGTCAGCACTTGTATAAAACCTTTCTCTGAAAAATGCCGAATATCCACCAGAAAGTAAACAATCTTTTTCCATTTCTCCCAATCTCAATGCTCCATTCTTACTACGACCTTCAACTGCTTGACGTGTTAATAATACACCCGGTCCAGTTGCTCTTGAATGTACTTTATCATTTACCATGTGTTTTAATCTTTGATAAAATGTCGGTCCAATAAAGATATTTGCTTCAATTTGTTGTCCCGTCATTCCATCATACATTACTTCATTACCATAAGATTCATATCCAACACCTTGTAATGCAACACAAATATCTTGAATTGATAATTCTCCATAAGCAGTTCCATCTCCAAAAAGACCCAATTCAATCAATACTTTACTTAATACAGATTCTTTTAATTGTGCAATCGTCATTCTACTTGGAAGTGCATGAGGATTCATGATGATATCTGGACGAAGACCCGATGCTGTATATGGCATATCTTTTTCTGGAAGAATAACTCCACAAGTTCCTTTCTGTAATGGGAGGATGGGGGGGGGGAGGATGGGGGGATGGTAGGGGAGAAATAAGTTAGTAATGAATTCAGTTAGAATTGAAATATCGGTATAATAATTGGTCTTACCTGAGCGCTTCTTGAAGCAAATTTATCACCAATAACTGGCTTTCTCAAAGTTCTCATACGAACTTTGGCAAAATTATATCCATCACCATTACGTCCCATGTAATTTTTATCAACATATGTTTCTTCTGCAGTCTTGTATGCACGACTTTGGTCTTCATATTTAATAACTTTTGTCGGATCATTACGATTTTCTTTAATTGCCAAAACTTTACTAATAATAATATCACTATTTTCTACAAAAGTATTTTCTGGCATAAATCCTTGAGCATTGACTTTATCATAATTACCAAATTTCATATTTTTCGTTTTTGTTGCATCTGGTCGGCACCGAATTTGTTCATCACCATTAATTTTTTTATTTTCATCTTTTTCAGTATGATAAATTGTTGTCAGAAACATTCCTCGGTCAACTGAACCTTGATTTACTAATACACTATCTTCTTGGTTATAACCAGTATAACTCATAATTGCTACAATTACTTGATTTCCAGCCGGAATTTCATTCAATTTGATAAAACTCATTAAACGCGTATCAACCAATGGTCGCATAGGATACGTTAATACATAGGCAGTTTTATCCATTCTTTGGTCATAATTTGTCGCATACATACCCATGGATTGTTTAGACATGGCAACCTGATAACAATTACGAGGTGATTGATTATGTTCTGGAAACGGAATACAAGATGCCAATACACCAAACATTGTACTTGGATGAATTTCACAATGTGTATAACTAGTTGGTACCATTTTATCTGTTCCAATATTTGTAGATAAATCTTTGGGTGTCATTGCCAACATGACTACAAAATCTTGTTCTTCAGGGTCAACATATTCTATAACCCCTGTTCCACATGAACATAAATCATTCCAATGAATTTCTTTTTCATTCAATTTCAACAATAATTCTTCAGTAAGTAATAATTTATTATTTTCCACCCGTAATATTGGACGTGTTAATCTACCACCATCATTACATATTCTTAATTCCATGATTTTGAAATTAAATACGACTGAAGTATAAATATTAATCACACCCGAATGTTTCTTTTCTTTCATAGATGTGAATAATCCCATTGGGTCTGTCGTAACACCTAACCAAGTTCCATTTACAAAGATTTTTACTAATCCATCAAATTTGGATGGATGTTTTGCATCCAATGGTATTAAATATGGTTCAACATATTCATATAATGCTGATGAATTTGATGGGATCGTTACATGTGTCATATAACTCAGGTTTTTTACTACACCAATTGATTGGCCTTCGGGAGTTTCCGGGCAATTTGAACATACAAATGATGATGCTACAAATGAATGATTTTCACTTTTTGTTGTAAAATCGTAAACTAATTCAGGTTCTATTTCGCAAATAGATAATATGGGTACACTAATACATCCATTGTCTACTATATTGTCTTTAATAAATTGCTCATACAAAATATCGGTTACACCATGACTTCCATCTCTATTCGCCCTGATTTTTACATCTTCAATAACTGGTGCAGATTTTCGTCTTTTTTCATCACAATATGTGTAATTTATGATATCAGAGTACCGAACTAAATTTTTGATATCTTGTTCAAATACAATGCTTATTGTTTGTTTTGCGCCATCATCATCAAATGTTGTCGTTCTTAAATGACTATTAATCTTGAATTCTGCAAACATGTTGACAATTTTTGTCAGATATTCAGTAGATTGGGTACTAGTATCACTCTGGTCAATATTTGTTGAACCTAAACAAGGTTTCCATCCATCCGTTCTTTTTTGATAAGACAATTTTGACCCATTCCTACCTTGAAACGCCGACAAGAATTCTCGTTTTATAGATGGCTCCGCTCCTCTCACCCAATCAGGTAAATCTCGTGTCATCTCATTTTTTTCACCAACAAATCCACCAAGTCGGTACATTAAATACGAAAATGCACAATGATTACTAACTTTCCATGTAGTTTTTCCAGTACTGATGGATGATGATACACCAAACCCCAGTTTTTGAATGTCATTGTGGATTTGAATTTCATCTTGTTCTTTATCAAAACAAAATGATGACCTGTAATAATTTCCGTCTCTGTAAATATTTCCATTTCCATCAGTATTCAATGCACCAATTAAACGTGCAATAATCTTTAATTGAGCGGTACGAAGCGTCGTATTTATCAAGTTGTGTTCCATTAATTCCACCTGATATTGTTGAGGTACACTGTCATCATACTCAATAAATAACTCGGTCGTATTCTTGTCTGGAATAGGAGAAACGACATGACGAATAATCATTTTATCATTTTCTTTCAAATCTTCCACTTTTTTCATTTCATATGTTCCATCTGCAAGTTTCACTAAAAATGGATGGTCTGCTGTAGCTTTGATTCGTCTTCCACTAATCGTCGTAATTTCATACAATTGATCAGGCATACGGGAAAAGTATTGATAGATTGGAGATGGTTCATCCAATAAACTTTTACGATGAACAGTAGTTACCCAATTACCATCACGAATATCTTTTATTTTTATACAATCCATTCTATTTGATAATAAAATCTCGGTATCACCAGTCAAACAACACAAAAATCCCCATGTTGTATTGTGTAATTTACGAGGTTCTATGATTTCATTGCTTTTATCAAATGGTGTATTGACTCGTCGTAAATGAGATAAACTGGCAGCATATGTCAATCTATTAAGAACTTGTGCAACTCCGACTTTGGAACTATTTGATTGTTTGATACTAAAATCACCTGTAGATAATGCACGTTTGATTCCATTTTCAATTGTTGTTGGTTTCAATATTTTATAAATATTAATCATATTAATGATATTTTCATAATCATCCGTTTTACAACCATTGATTTCACGAATAATTTGTTTTTGCATTTCTTTCACTAATTTATTCAAATAATTACGAAATAGATTATTAAGTAATGTACCTGTAAGATCTAATCGTTTATTCACATAGGAATCACGATCATCGGCACGCATCCATCCTACTGCACGTTGAATTAATACTTTAGCCATGTAACCCATAAAATACATTTTTTGAATAGGTGTTTTGCAATGTGGAAATAAATCATTACTCAATACATCAAGAGCAAAATCACGTTTTTTCGTTTGTCCTGTTTCACGGTCCATATTCATTGGTATATATGATACATTTCCGGTAATATATTTCAAAGCTTCATCTTGTGTTGGACATTTATTACCATCAATAATAGATGCACGAAGAAAATCCCGTAATTTTGTTTGACAAGAACCCATAGAATCTAATAAAATGTAATCACAAATTGCTTTATCACTTAATGATGTTTCATTCTTTAAAATTGCACCCATTGCACGGAAAACAATGAATAATTCCAATGGAACTTTTACACGTGGTATTTGTATAAAAATTCCATGACCAAATCCATTACTTTTATACGAGACTAGCATTTTTATTTGTTTTGGTGATATACATTTGAAATCAGGAACAGATTTTATTTCTGCATACCATGACCATTTGGTAGTATTATCACCACGGAAACAATAAATTTTATTTTCTGCGGCGCGTTCTTGTGCCAAGACTGTTTTTTCTGAACCATTAATGATAAAATATCCACCACAATCATATTTACATTCACCAGTTTGTTGTGGTGTTAAATGTTTATTTTGGGTAAGTAGACATATAGACGATTTTAACATGATTGGTAGTTTACCAATATTTATTTTTGGCAACACTTTATTCACAGTACGAGTAGGTTCACCTGTTTCAGCATCACGTAAAATATATTTAATATGCAAATCTAATGTCATTGTAGATGAATATGTGAAATTACGTAATCTAGCTTCTTGTGGAAACATTAATTTTGTTGCTCCATTATTTTCATGGATTTGTGGAGGATAAATCTTAAAATTTTCCATTTGAATTGCAACTTCCAATGCATATTTTCCAGTTTTTGGATTGAAATCACGATCAGAATGGACCATGATAGGATTAAACATTTGAATTGTTCTTTGTAATTGAAAACTGGAAAAATGATTGAATGATTCTATTTGATGACGCACCAATCTTTCTAAATGATGATTTTCAAAATAGGATTCAAGAATTTGAAATGGTGTTTCTACCCAAGAAGAAATTTCTTTTGAAATCGGAATGGGAATAATAACGGCATTTTCTTCTTCTTTTTCTCCTTTTTCCTTTTGTTCTCCTTCTCCTTTTCCTTCAACTGTCACCGCTTCATTTTCGCCGCCTTTTTCTTCATCTTCGCCGCCTTTTTCCACCACGGCTACTACATCTCTTATATCCGTTGAATCCGTTGCATGTTTTTTTGACGAAGACAATAACATCGTCTTTTTACTGCGAACAATAAATGAAGATGATGATCCAGCGGATTTTGATTTTTGTGTTTGATTTAAAGTCGTCGTCATGTTAAATAAAACTGAATGAATAAAGTGGCGGAAAGGTTATGAATGAAGCTGCGAAATGGGCGGATTGACAACGATTATGATAAATATGAGAAATATGATTGATTGTGATTGATTGATGACAATGAGAATACTAGAATAATAAACAAATCAATTTTTTATGTCGTTTATAACAAAGATAAATAATTATTTTGATATTATATTGTATCATCTACTATTATTATTATTATTATTGTTATCAATCAATCAATTATTATTATTATAATTGTTTTTTTTTTTAATTGAACAAAATAAATAAAATATAAATGTCGGTATCAAGTTCAAATTTAAAAACTATTACAATAAATCCTTCATTATTGGAAGTCGGAAATAAAGGAGGACGAAAACGTAATCCTAACAATACAACACGACGGGCTACACATCGTGCATCTAATCATATGACTGGATTATTAAAAAAACAATTTCTGAAAAGATTGCAAAATCATCAAAATATGTTGGGTGGTGGTGGTGGTGGTGGTGGAGGTGGAGAAATAGAACAGAATCAATCTGATTCGTTGGAAATTCATCCAGGTGGATTTCAAGATGCCAAAAATTTCTTTGATACTTTGGAATTGAATCAACATAATGGGCTTGTCGGTGGTGGCGGTCAAACATTGGGAGAGAGTTTACGTCATCAGGATAAACAAGACCAATTATTGGATGAACATAATACACCAGTATATGGCTGTTTAAAAGGTGGTACAAAACCGACATATCGGACATATATGCAACAAACTCAGAAAAATCGGCATGAAATCGGTGGACAAAATTTAGCGGGCGGGGGAGGAGGGG
>TBL_comb47_HYPODRAFT_10001172_pt1 | contig 34212 bp, 31 predicted proteins | sample TroBogypolimnion_40_FD_10682 | JGI IMG/M metagenome (IMG submission 10682)
CCTACCATTTTATAGAGATTATGGGCTGTCCGGGTGGCTGTATCAGTGGAGGAGGCCAACCAAGACCGGTCAATGATGAAATCAGGACTAAACGACTTGAAGCCATTTATCGGGAAGATGAAGGAAAAATGGTGCGCAAATCACACGAAAATCAGGATGTCATGTTGTTGTATCGTGATTTTTTGGGTGTTCCGCTTGGACATAAATCGCATGAATTGCTCCATACGGTATATACCCAACGGTCAAAAAACTAAGATTTATAAGTTCTTTGTAATTTGCATTTTGGTACCCGATAATGTAACTTTATGGAAAGATTCCCGCAAGAAAAAAGAATAATCCTTTGTGTTCTGGCGTCTTTGCGTGAAAAATGGCACATAAAGCCGCTAAGCCGCAAAGGATGAAGTTTAAAAAATGACTGAAAATGAATTGTCAAAGGTCATCGTGGATATAGCCTATCAAATCCACACTAAACCTGGACCAGGTTTGTTGGAGTCAGTTTACGTGGTAATAATGTATTACTAACTTCTGAAACATGGTCTAAGGGTAGAACGTCAAAAGGGTATTCCGGTATTCTGGGACAATTTGAAAATGGATTTGGGATTCAGGTCAGATCTGATCGTTGAAAAGATGATAATCGTAGAGTTGAAGTCTGTCGAACAAATAGCACAGGTTCATCCAAAAATACTGCTTACCTATTTAAAGTTAACAGGTATCAAATTGGGACTATTAATCAATTTCGGAGAGCCATTAATCAAAAACGGAATTCACAGAGTTGTAAATAATCTCTAAATTTCTGCTGGAAAATAAAGCCTTTGAGAGAATAGAATAAAGGGCACGCAAAGGCGCAAAGACGTGAAGGAAAAAAAAACTATTTTATAATTAAAAAAAACGCAAATAATTTCATATCACAAATCTTTGAAAATAGTTACCAATAAAACATTGCGCCTTTGCGTCTTTGCGTGAGAAAAAAGTAACACCCAATTCCGCAAAGAGAAAATTAACCTTAATATTTTTTCACATGTACCCTGTCTCCGAATTGATTAAAAACCTGGCTGACCAGCATGGCCGGAACAGGAACAACCTACTTCCTATTTTGCAGGGAGTAGTCGAACAGGAAAAATACCTGTCAGAATATTCCATGATTGAGATTGCCCGCGAACTGGATCTGCCAGCATCTGATGTTTATGGTACTGCAACCTTTTATTCGTTTCTGGAATATAAAAAGATGGGCAAATACATCATTCGAATTTGCAAAACAATCACCTGCTCAATGAAAGGGAAAAATCAGGTTATCAAGGCAATCGAAGATATGTTGAAAATTAATGTGGGGGAAACTACGCCGGACGGAAATTTCTCGCTACTGCAAACCAATTGTCTGGGACTTTGTCATAAGGCTCCTGCAATGTTGATCAACTTTGATGTTTATACCGATCTGACGCCTGAAAGAGTCAGAGAAATTCTGACTGTTTATATAAACAAGAAAGGAAAGGAGGAATAAATGGCATCTATTTATCAACTTAAACGTGTCGATTTCATTTTTAAAGATGAAAAAGATTGGAAGGTGATTTTGAAAAATAATATCAACAGGCCTCCACAGGAATTAATTAATGAGTTAATCAGCTCAGAATTAAAGGGTAGGGGAGGAGCCGGTTTTCCTACGGGATTGAAATGGAAACTCACTGCCGAGGTTGATGATGCCACCAAATATGTCATTTGTAATGCGGATGAAGGCGAGCCCGGAACATTCAAGGACCGGGAAATATTGTCAAAAGTACCGTTTAAAGTATTAACATCCATGGCCGTATGCGGTCATGTAATAGGGTCAAACGAAGGATATATCTATCTGAGAGGGGAATATTTTTTCCTTCAACCTGAACTGAACAAGGTGATCGGTGAGTTTGAACAATATTGTAAAGAGATTAATTTTGATTTCAAAATCCGGATTTTTATGGGCAGTGGAGCTTATATATGCGGAGAAGAAACCGCCCTGTTCGAATCTATGGAGGGAAAACGTGGAGAACCGCGCAATAAACCACCATTCCCCTCAACCTACGGATATATGGGCAAACCTACCGTGATCAATAATGTAGAGACTCTGGCTCATACCTATACGATTTTTGAATACGGTGCCAAGCGCTTTTATGATCTTGGGGTTCAGTATTCGCGTGGTTCGAAATTGTTTTCAGTATCAGGGGACACCCCAAAACCCGGAATTTATGAGCTTGAGTTAGGAATGAGCCTGGCCGACTTTGTGGATGAGTTTGGTGATGGTGACACGAAAGCCGTTCAGGTAGGTGGCGCATCGGGATTTCTGGTGCCTCGCAAGCGGTTTGGAGAAACAACTATTGGATTTCAAGGGAAACTGACCGGGATCTCTCTTCCGACCGGGGGTTCCATGATGCTTTTCAACAGCTCCCGTTCGATGTATAACGTGCTTGATAATTATCTTGAATTCTTCCGCGAGGAATCGTGTGGGCAGTGTACCCCGTGCAGGGTTGGATGCCAGCAATTGCTGAATGGAATTAAGGCTGTTAAACGAGGCGAAAAAAATGCCATTTATCTGGATAAGCTGTTGCGGTTGACTGAAACCATGCAATATACTGCAAAATGCGGATTAGGGCAGTCAGTTGCCAACTCCTTCTCATCGATCGTTGAAAACTTCAGGGAAGAGATGATTTATTAATACACTAAGAAGGGTCTGTTATGGCAAAAAAAATAAAAATAACCATTAATGAGCTGATAGTTGAAGTCGAACAGGGAACATCGATCCTGGAGGCTGCCAAACTCTCCGGCGTGATCATACCAACGCTATGCTATCATAAAGACCTTTGTGTAGCTGGGAATTGCAGGGTTTGCGTGGTCGAAATCGTAGGTCAAAAACGATTGTCAGCCGCTTGTGCAACCCCTTGCGAGGAAGGAATGGATATCCTTACCAATTCCTTCAAGGTACGAAACTCGCGTAAACACATTATTGAACTACTCCTTTCAGAGCATAATGCTGATTGTACCCGTTGCTACAAAAACGGGAATTGCGAACTTCAGAAACTGGCATCTGACTATAAGATTATGACACAGGATTTTATACGGTTGGTTCCGCTTAAAAATTATACCATCGACCAGTTTTCCCCTTCAATCATCAAAGATGACAGCAAATGTATCCGCTGCCAGCGTTGTGTGAGAACCTGTGAAGAATTGCAGGGAGTCAATGCGCTCACCGTTGCCTACAAAGGTGACCGAATGAAAATAGCCACCTTCTTCGAGAAACCGATGAATGATGTAATTTGTACGAATTGTGGTCAGTGTATCAATCATTGTCCTACCGGTGCACTGGTTGAGAAAAATTATATTGAAGAAGTTTGGGATGCCATTGCCGACAAAAGTGCTCATGTGATCGTACAAACAGCCCCTGCTGTGCGTGTCGGTTTAGGTGAGGAACTGGGGTATGACTACGGATCACGGGTAACTGGTAAAATGGTTGCTGTCTTAAAACGATTGGGCTTCGATGCGGTAATGGATACCGATTTTTCGGCTGATCTTACCATCATGGAGGAAGGCACCGAGCTACTAATGCGGCTTAAAAGCGCACTCGTAGATCACGATCCTGAGGTTAAACTGCCGATGGCTACATCGTGTTCCCCGGGATGGATCAAATATATCGAACATATGTATCCTGAATATCTTGATCACCTATCTACCTGTAAGTCACCTCAGCAAATGTTTGGGGCACTTGCCAAAACCTATTATGCCAGGGCCAGAAATCTTAATCCCGAAAAAATTGTTTCCGTTTCAATTATGCCATGTACTGCCAAAAAATTTGAATCGAGCCGTCCTGAGATGCACGACAGTGGCTACCGCGATGTTGATTATGTGTTGACAACCCGTGAGTTGGCAATCATGATTAAACAAGCCGGAATTGATTTTATGAAACTTGAAGATATGCCTTTCGACCAGCTGATGGGTGAGTCTACAGGGGCAGCTGTTATTTTTGGTGCAACAGGTGGCGTGATGGAAGCTGCCCTGCGTACGGCATACGAACTGGTTACCGGACGTGCGGTTCCCTTTGAAAACCTTAATATTATGCCTGTACGCGGTATGGACGGTGTCAAAGAAGCCTCCATTCTGATCGAAAATCCGCTGAAAGAATGGGCCTTTCTGGATGGTGTGGAATTGAAATGCGCTGTGGCTCATGGTTTGATCAATGCAAAAAAAGTGATGGATTCAATTATTTCAGGCAAGTCGCAGTATCACTTTATCGAGTTTATGGCTTGCCCCGGAGGATGTCTCGGCGGTGGTGGTCAGCCTATCCCGACAAGTCCGGAGATTCGCCGAAAACGTGCAGAAGCTATTTATGCTGAAGATCTTGGTATGCCATTACGGAAATCGCATCAGAATCCGGAAATCTTAAAAATATATGCTGATTTTCTGGAAAAGCCAATGAGTGAAAAATCACATCAGCTTTTACATACTAAATATACACCGAGGGAAAGATTTTAAATATTTTTATTAAAGTTTGCTGGTCAGTTCCTTTATTTATTCTTCTGTCTTTTTCTTTTTTATTTCGGAAGATTCTTTTTGCAAATATTCCATTCACCTAAAACCTCAAATACTTCTTCAAATTTGTGTTGCATACTTTAATCAATTGTCTAATTAGGCAAAGTCAGAAATATAATTATGATTGATATTTTTATTGCGATCTAACTACATCGTATCCATATCTTAAAATCAAGATCGATACGATGATCAGGAAGAAGATCCGGATAAAACCGTTCCCTCTCCTGAGGGCCATTCTGCTGCCTGTGATACTTCCTGCAATATTAAAGATTGCCATCAAAACGGCAAGGCCTAAGATATAATTTCCCTGCCGGATAAAAACGATCAACGCTGAGATATTGGTCATGCAATTGACAATCTTCGCATAGGCAGATGCCTGGACAAATTCAAAACCCAGAATCAATACAAATGCAAGTACGAAAAAACTTCCGGTCCCGGGGCCAAAAAAGCCATCATAGAATCCAATAATTAAGCCAATTACTACTCCTAATGCCATCTGCAGTGATTCAGGCAATTGTCTGGTAGCTACTTTACCCAGATCTTTTTTGATAAAAGTGTAAATTGCAATGGCGATTAATATAACCAGGATAATCGGTTTTAAAGTTGCCGGATTGATGATGCTCACAATTTTGGCACCGAAATAGGATGCTACGAATGAGGAGACCGAAACGGTGATTAGTAGCTTTAAATTAAACCGGATACGACGGGCATATTGAAATGCGGCCATTGAAGTACCAGAAAGTGCTGCTATTTTATTGGTTCCGAAAAGTGTGGGCAATGAGGTATTTGGCAGGGTTACCAATAAGGCCGGAATCTGAATCAGCCCGCCTCCGCCAACGACCGCATCTATAAATCCGGCAATATATGCCAGAACCGATAAGATCAATAATGTCAGCAAATTATATTCGGAAAATAAACTTGGAATATACATCAGCAGGTTTTGTATTAGTTTTGGTCAGCAATTATTACCAGAAAATATCTGTAACATCTGCAATATCAATCAGCTGTGATTTATCGCAGATAGTTATCTGGCGCCCTTGGGTACGGATGAGATTTTCTTCCTTGAAATCATGCAATATCCTTACCAGTGTTGCCACAGCGGTTCCAACCATATTTGCAAAGTCAGCCCGCGTGAGAACAATCTGAACTTCATTGTTTTCGTCCAGGTTATCCTTGAATTTCTCGTGAAGAATCAACAAGGTCAAGGCAACCCTTTCTCTTACCGTTTTTTGGGTAATCGTCGCTATAAAATTGACCAGCACCCCAAACTCATGGCTTAGGTTTTTCATGAGCATTCTGGATAGTTCGTCATATTGATCAAGCAGTTTAACCAATTTGTCTCTCGAAAGAAAACCCATAGTTACCTCTGTTAATGAGGAAGCAGAATCCGGATAAGCCTCTTCGCTTAAGAAAGCAGCATAACCCAGTAACTCCCCTTCACTGCAAACATAAATAATCTGCTCCTTACCACCATTGAGTGATTTGTATTTCTTGACCTTCCCTTTTTTAATAAAATAGATTCCTGAAGGATAGGTCCCCTCGGTAAATATGTTTTGCCCTTTCTTTAACTGTTTGACAATCATTTGACCCAGGACCTCCTCCCTGATGGATTCAGGCAGGCTTGAAAATGCGGTATTGCTTTTAAAAGTGAACCTTTCAGCTACGTTATCAGACTGGATTGTCATATCAATTTGTATATGGAGCAAATTTATCAAAAAATTGACAAAAATCAATTTTTTGATTGACCTTAGTGCTTATTTAAAAGCTCTGAATTGCCTAATCTTGCAGTGTATAACCTTTTGGATATAATACATTGATTTTTAGTTTAAAGATCGTATGGGAACAGCTCAGTTAATAGGGTGGATGGCATTCACATTATCATTCGGTATAGTAGGATTAATAATTGTCAATGAAAGATTAAGACCCTTTTTGGCCTTATTCATTGTATTGATTAATTCGGCCTTATCATCATTTCCGGCATTGATGTCATTCACCTCGGGCCCTCAGTCAGGAGTACTCAACCTCCCTCATTTGTCCGGAGCTATCGGCATCCGGATTGACAGCCTGTCAGCCTGGTTTATTATGATTATCAATTTCACCTCCATTATGGGAGTTCTCTATGGAACCGGTTATTTGAAGTCCTATAAACATCTTAAGGTTAATCAGGAGCTACACTGGGTGTTTTATGTCTTGTTTCACATGTCGATGCTTTGGGTGTGCATGTTTGAACATGGCGTCGCATTTCTTATTGCCTGGGAATTGATGTCCCTATCATCTCTGATGCTTGTCATATTTGAATCTCACAATAAGTCAATTTTAAAGGCGGGTGTTAATTATATGATACAGATGCATTTAAGCGTTGTATTGTTGACGCTTGGGTTTGTCTTTTTGTATGTGAATACGGGGTCATTCAATTTCTCAGCTTTGGCTCAACTTCCTTTAGGTCCTCACTGGATATGGATTTTTATTTTGCTTTTTGCAGGGTTTGCAATCAAAGCGGGGTTTATCCCTTTTCATACCTGGCTTCCTCATGCCCATCCTGCTGCCCCTTCTCATATTTCGGGGGTCATGTCAGGTGTAATTGTTAAATTAGGGATCTATGGAATCTTCAGGATAATCAGTTATTTGAGAACCGATTGGTTGATATTTGGGGAAGTAATCCTGGTATTGTCGGTGGTTACTGCCATATATGGGATAGCCAACGCCGCGCTAAGAGCTGATTTTAAACAGATGCTTGCCTATTGCACTATTGAGAATGTGGGGATTATTGGTATTGGCCTGGGGATTGGTTTGATAGGAATCGGAAATGGCAATCAAATGATGGTTATGCTTGGATTTTGCGGTGCCTTATTGCATACACTGAACCATTCCCTGTTCAAGGCATTGCTGTTTTTTGGCGCAGGAAGTATTTATCAGCAAACTCATACCCGAAATATGGACCAGTTGGGTGGTCTGATCAGGAAGATGCCGGTTACAGCAGTGATGTTTCTGGTTGGGGCTATGGCTATTGGCGGAGTACCCCCTTTTAACGGATTTGTTTCCGAGTTCATCATTTATAAGGGGCTATTTAATGGGTTGATAGGTTTTCAGGGGATCTCACAAGCTATTCTGCTTATTTTGGCAATTACCGGTCTAGTTATTGTTGGGGGAATGTCATTAGCTACTTTTACCAAAACATTTGGAGTTATTTTCCTCGGTACACCACGAGAAGAGCTTTCGCATGAACCGCACGAAACCTCCTATATCATGCTCCTGCCACAATTCCTCATCGTCATCGCGATGTTGTCAGTAGCATTCATTCCTCAGTTTTATTTTTCATACGCCCATAGAGTTGTATTGTCTTCATTTACAATATATTTTTCGGATACCCCGGTTTCTTTCACCCCTTTAACTGATAATATTTCCACCATTGGACAGATGGCTTTGATTTTTATTATTTTGGTGATTCTCGTCTATGGAGTTCGTTGGCTGTTTGTCCGAAAAAGGGAGTCAGTTACTTATGAAACCTGGGGTTGCGGTTACATCGCTCCTTTAAAAAAGGCGCAATACACAGGTAAATCTTTTAACCGTTCCTTTGGTTTATTGTTTAATTTTATAGTGAGGGAAAGAAAGACGATTGAAAAAATTCCGAAGACAAAGATTTATCCGTCGCGGGTTAGTTTTTCGACAAGTTACATCGATATCCTTGATCATTATATTGTTTCCCCAATGGCAAAAAGGGTGACATTTGCCTTGAATTACTTCCAGTTTATCCAGAATGGACGTATTCAGTCCTATGTGCTTTACGGACTGTTTTTTATAATTTTGATTTTTCTTGGAACAGCATTCAGTTTTATCTATTGATTTAGTCCATGGAAAAGATAAGCATTGAAATATTTAATCTGTTTGCAATACTTGCTTTAGGTCTGATCCCTTTCCTGAAGACCAGAGGGAGAGGTTATCTTACGCTGGGTACTATTTCGCTTCAGGTTATTCTCATTTCCTTTATTGCCTTCCGGATATTTGAAAATGGTCCGGTTGAATATTACTATTCAGGATCGTTCATAACAGGGATAATACCTGTCCGCATCGATTATTTGTCTGCCTGGTTCATCCTGGTTATAAGCTTTACTTTCCTGACCGGTGTTTGGTACGGGGCTCAGTATATGAAGAAATATACCGATCAATCTGATAATTTAGCGCTTCATGCCGGTGCGTTTATCGTGTTATACACTTCCCTGATTGATATCTGCCTGATTCAGAATAGTCTTGTTTTTCTGACCATTTGGGAGATTATGGCTCTTTCGTCATTCATTTTGGTAATCTTTGAGCATTACAAGAGTGCGACGCTGAAAGCAGGAATTAACTTCTTAATTCAATCTCATGTTTGCATTCTTTTTCTGACGGTCGCATTTATGTGGGTTAAAGTCAAAACCGGTTCATTTGATTTTAACGCGATAACTCTATTTACTTCGACTCAACCCATAATTGTAGGGTTGGCACTTTTTATTTTTTTCTTTTTCGGATTTGCCATCAAGGCGGGATTTGTCCCTTTCCATACCTGGCTTCCCCTGGCTCATCCTGCAGTACCCGCTCACATTTCCGGCATCATGTCAGGGGTGATTATTAAAATAGGAATCTATGGCCTGCTCCGTATTTTAATGCTGATCAAAACCGACATGGTTACAATTGGCTATTTTATTCTGTTTATTTCACTGATTACGGGTTTGTATGGTGTCATGCTGGCTATTGTTCAGCATAACCTCAAAAAATTGCTGGCCTATCACAGCATTGAAAATATCGGGATCATCGGGATTGGTATCGGATTAGGATGCCTTGGATTAGGATACAATAATCACATCCTGGTCATAGCCGGGTTTGGTGGCGCCCTACTTCATGTGCTAAACCATTCCCTCTTTAAATCACTCCTGTTTTATAGTTCAGGAAATGTCTATCAGGCCCGACATACCATGAGCATCGAGTTGTTGGGGGGATTAATCAAAAAAATGCCCAATACCGGTTATCTGTTTCTGCTGGGTTCATTAGCTATTTGTGGTTTGCCGCCGTTTAATGGGTTTATTTCGGAATTCTTTCTCTATAATGGCCTGTTTCACGGGTTGGTATCCAGTAATTTTATGTTCATCCTTTTTCTTCTGTTTGCGATACTGGGATTGGTGATGATCGGAGGACTTGCACTGATCTGTTTCACTAAGGCTTTTGGCATTGTATTTCTGGGTACACAACGCTCTGAATTACATGAGGATGGCGGTATTGAACAACCACAGCGAATCTGGCCGATGTACGGGATTGGTGTATTTATCATGATTGTCGGATTATTCCCTTTTCTGTTGGCCCCCTTTCTTTTAAAAGTGATTATACTTTACGTTCCTGGTTTGAATACTCAGGCCAAATTACAGTTTAGTGAAATGCTTGGTCAGTTAACAAAGATTGGTTGGTATTCTCTCGGATTCCTGGTCCTGATTATGGTTATCTATTTCCTGAAGGGACTGATAACCCGAAAAAGAGTCGTCAGCCTATCCGATACCTGGGGGTGTGCCTTATCTGGAGCAACACCAAAGATGCAATACACTGCTTCATCGTTTATCCGCTCTTACCGAAAACTGGCCGAACCAATTCTTTCGATAAAAAAAGTAAAACAGGAAGCTGTTGGTCTTTATCCTCATGATATTATGCAGGAAACTCATGCTCATGATAAAATTGAGACCTGGCTGGTCGATAAACCACTGCTGGTGATCCGAAAACTGATGAATTCATTTGTTTTTCTGCAAAATGGGAATATTCAGGCATATATACTATACGGATTCGTTTTTGTGGGATTAGCCCTGCTTCTGCCCTCAATTATCGAAAAGCTAATGGTATTAATTAACTTCTTAAATCAATTATAAGATGGTCAGCTTATTACTAATTATTGTAACGAGTTTGTTTTTCTCCGGATTCATTCTCCGAACCAAAAGCATCTTGTCGGGGAGAAAAGGTCCCGGACTCTTTCAGCCGATGTTGGATATTTTCAGATTGTGGAAGAAAGGTTCAGTCGTAAGCGGGACCACAAGCTTTATTTTTCAGATTGCACCAAGTGCCTACTTTGCTTCTGTAATAATGGCTATATTGATGATTCCGCACGGAAATAATCCGGGATTAATCTCCTTTGATGGCGATTTCATTATGTTTGCCTATGTGTTGGCATTTGGGAAATTCCTGATGATTATTTCTGCTCTGGATACAGGAAGCAGTTTTGAAGGGATGGGTGCAAGCCGTGAGGCACTTTTCTCGATGCTCGTGGAGCCTGCGTTCTTTATCTTACTGGGATCATTTGCGCTTTTTACCGGACAAAATTCTTTTCATCAGATATTCAGCACCTTGCATTATGGTTCACAAATCTCCTATTTACTGGGGGGGTTAGCTTCCTTCGTTTTGGTAATGATTGCCATGATTGAGAACAGTCGTATGCCACTCGATGATCCAAAAACACATCTTGAACTGACGATGGTTCATGAAGTGATGATTCTGGACAATAGTGGTTTTGATCTGGGCCTGATTATGTATACAACCAACCTGAAATTTGCGATGTATGGAGCAATTATTTCAAACTTTTTTATCGGAATGTTTCCATACGAAATATCAATACCGATGTTTTTCATCATTCAGATTGGATTTGCCATTGCAGTTGGAATTATCGAATCTTTTATGGCAAGGTTTAGAATGGGACATAATCCTCAATTCGTTTTTATCCTCACTTCAGTATCGCTTTTAATATTTTTTGGGGTGTTGCTGGTTTTAGGAAAATTCGTATAAACTATTAGTTATATGACAGACATACTTTTAATTGCATTAGCCATGTCGCTGCTTTACATCAGTATTGCAAACAGGCTTTTTACCTACCTGAACATTCTTGTCTTTCAAGGCTTTATCCTTTTTGGAGTCACCTTTTTGACCCTTACTAAAATTAGTACGATTAACCTGATGCTGATTATGCTTGAAACAATTGTTTTCAAAGCGGTCGCAGTTCCCTGGTTTATTAATTATGTCATTAAACGGAATGGGATAACCCGTGAAGCTGAGCCTTATCTTCCCAATTTCGTGTCACTGATTATCGTGACATTTATAACAGTTGCAACTATTATCCTCTCCAGTTCGATTAAGGATCCCAACCTCGATAAGACCTTTTTTGTTGTGGCGTTATCCACAATTTTTACCGGTCTTTATCTGATTGTAACCCGGAAAAAAATAATCACCCATGTCATCGGATACATTATTATCGAAAACGGGGTTTTCGTCCTGTCGCTTGCGGTTGGAAATGAGATGCCGATGCTTGTTAACCTTGGTATTATGCTCGATATTTTTGCCAGCGTCCTGATTTTGGGGGTTTTCTTTAATCGGATTGGCGATTTATTAAAAGATCCTGATATTAAGCATTTAAGAAACCTTAAAGACTAAAAGATGATTGGAATTTTTTTAACCGGAGCTTTTATCATTAGCGGATGGTTATACTTTAACCGGAATATTTTTGTCAATTATGCATTATTGTTAATTTTCATCGGGTTTTTAAGTGTGTTCGTTTTTTTTGAATACCATCATATCAACATCAGAGAGATGGAGTTCTTTAAGCCGGATGCCTTAGCGATACTTTTACTGACCGCACTTTGCATTGTTTCTGTTCCGGTGATCTTCCATGGATACCGATATATCGAAAAACACAATGTGGACGAGACACCCAAATCGCGGGGGCTATTCTTTGGTTCAATGGTTTTGCTGATCAGCGCCTGCAGTGTGGTTTATTTATCCGGCCATATTGCTGTTACCTGGATTTTCGTTGAAATAACTACACTGAGTGCCTCCGCCTTGATCTATCATCATCGTAACATCAGGGCTTTGGAGGGTGTCTGGAAATATGTCTTCATTTGCGCCATCAGCATCACTTTTGTCTATATTGGTATTTTGTTTCTGAGTTTATCGCTAAAGGATGCTGGGATAGAAGACATGTCATTTGACTCACTATATGCCAATGCCGATAAGCTAAATCCTTTCTGGTTGAAATTGGCTTTCCTTTTTATTTTTACAGGGTTAACTGCTAAACTTGGTCTTGTTCCGATGTACACCGCCGGGATTGATGCGAAGGATAAAGCTCCGGCTCCGGCAGGTGCCTTGCTGGCCAGTGTGTTGATGAATGCCGGATTTGTCACCATTTATAGAATGTACGCGGTTTTAGCCCGCACTCCTTTGCATCATTGGGCAAATACGGTCATGATTATTGCGGCTATACTTTCAATCTTTGTCGCTGCTGTATATATGACCAGGATTAAAAATATCAAACGGATGTTAGCCTATTCGGGTATTGAACATATGGGATTGGTTGTTCTAGGGCTTGCCGCAGGAGGTATAGGTGTTTATGCCGCCATTCTGCATATCATTTTACATACATTGATTAAACCCACGTTGTTTCTGCAATTTAACCAGGTCTATTGGGTTTATCAAAGTAAGAGTATTTATGATGTCGGAAATTATTTCAAATACAACAAAACAGGGGCAATAGTCATCTTTCTGGGATTCATTTCGGCCACGGCAATGCCACCTTCAGGATTGTTTATTAGTGAGTTTCTGATTTTTCAATCATTATTTGAGGCACATTATATACTCATTCTATTGGCAGTCCTCATATTACTGACCATGATAATCTGGGGATTTGGCTCCAATATTTTCAAACTGCTGTTTACCCCGCCATTGTCAATCGATGAAACGAAAATCCCGTACATTTCCTCCTGGGAATCTCTTTCACAATATTTGCTGCTGGGCCTGGCTGTTTATCTGGCCTATGACCCTCCGGCCGATTTTGTAACCCTATTACAGGACGCTGCAAAACTGATACCACGATGCTAATAAAGACCATAAATGTCGTTAATAATCAGACCATCAACCTGTCTGATATTCCTGTCCACGGATATGAGGTGTTTGAAGAATTGAATCTTGATTTAATCAGCGGAAAACCGTTTCGTCATTGTGTGAGCTACTTTGGTTATCCCTCAGATGAAAAAATTAAGCTGATTTGTTGTATTGCTGATGATGAAATGCACCAAATTCTGGTATCATCCTCACTTGTTGACAAAGGTGCTGTATTGAATTCATTTACTGCCAGGAACCCCAATTTTGAAAAGTTTGAACGGGAGATTCAGGAGAATTTTGGGATAGGATATACTGACCATCCCTGGTTGAAACCTTTGCGATATGCTTTCAACCGGACCGATAAAAATAAAAAAATTGAAAATTATCCATTTTATGGCGTCGAAAGCGAGGAGTTGCATGAGGTCGGTGTAGGCCCTATCCACGCTGGGATTATTGAACCGGGACATTTCCGTTTTATTTGTAACGGGGAACAAATAATGCACCTCGAGATTCAATTGGGCTATCAGCACCGGGGTATTGAGCCATTATTTCTACAAAAACAAAAGCTTCTGGAACGGACTACCCTTGCCGAAAATATCGCCGGCGACACTGTTGTTGGACATACCACAGCGTTTGTGAATTTATGGGAAAATTTATGTTGCTATACTCCTGATGATTCATTACACTTTTCGCGAATTCTGGCATTGGAACTTGAACGTATTGCCATCCATACCGGTGATCTGGCAGCTGTCTGTGCCGACATTGGATATCAGCTTGGAAATTCAGTTTTCGGAAGGTTGCGTACTCCAATTGTTAATTTCTTCCAGGAATGGGGTGGAAATCGCCTGGGAAAGGGTCTTATTCGGGCCGGGAAAATTAATTTCCCGTTCACAGATGAACTGGCTGTGCGATTAATTGAGATTTTAAATGCCTATGAACCTGATTTTTTTGAAATGACCCATAAGTTGTTTAACCTTCCCAGTGCACTATCGCGGATGGAGAAAACAGGAGTTGTATCCTATGAGGAGGTGCTGGAAATTGGAACCGTCGGAATGGCTGCAAGAATGAGCGGATTGAACAGGGATATCCGGTTATCGCATCCTCACAACCTTTATAATAGCCTGAATCACCAACCGGTCATTAAAAGGCATGGAGATGTTTATTCACGCGTTCAGATCAGAAGGGAGGAGATCCGACAATCAATTTCCTACATCAGGGGTCTGCTTCAGAGAATACCGGAATTTCATCCTCTTGAAAACTTTATGGAACTGCCACAGAAAGGTAAATTCATTATTTCGTTAGTAGAGGGTTGGCGTGGTGAGATATGCCATTGTGCAATCACTGATACTGATGGTAACCTGATTTTGTATAAAATTAAAGATCCATCCCATCATAACTGGATGGCATTGGCTCAAGCGGTGAGGAATAATGATATTTCTGATTTCCCAATCTGCAACAAGAGTTTTAATTTATCGTATTGCGGACACGATTTATAGACAAAATGAATAGCCATGTTTGATAATTTAAAAATATTATGGCATCAGGGAAAACAATTTATTCCCGATGTAACCAAGGCCAATGTTCCCGGGATCTTCAGGGGCCGCCCAATAATCAGTGAAGCAAAAATCGATGAGTTTCTACTTGCTGACCTTTGTCCGACGAATGCGATTTCTACCGGACCGGTTAGTATCGATCTGGGGAAATGCACTTTTTGCGGAGAGTGTGCCATACAATTCCCGGGAAAGATAACCTTCACCAAAGAGTATAAAATTTCCAGTAACGATAGAAGTCTTCTGATAGTCAGAGAAGGAGATATCAAGACAATCGAACTGAATCCTGAATTGATTCGTTCGGAAATATATCGACTCTTCGGAAGGTCACTCAAACTTCGCCAGGTTTCTGCAGGCGGGGATAATAGTTGCGAATGGGAGTTAAACGCGACAAATAATGTCCAGTTCGACATCAGCCGTTTTGGGATTGATTTTGTGGCCTCACCACGGCATGCAGATGGAATTGTAATTACGGGTCCCATAACATCCAATATGGCTGACGCTTTGGAACGCTGTTACCTCGCAGTGCCTGACCCCAAAATTATTATTTTAGCCGGTACTGATGCCATCAGCGGTGGAATATTTGCTGACAGTCCTGCCTTAAACCGCGAATTTTTATCTAATCATACGATCGATCTTTACGTACCCGGAAATCCGGTTCACCCGTTGACGTTTATAAATGGAGTGCTTGACTTGTTAAAGAAGCGGTAATTTCAATAAAACAATAAATCGACATTTGTGGTTGTTTTTGCAGGATCAGAACCTGCTAATAGGATAGGTTGGATTGTAAATTGAGTGAAGTTTCCCTTTAACTGTAATACCTCTTTTTGAAATAGAACGCCACATTAACCAAAGCCACCATTACCGGGACTTCAACCAACGGACCGATAACGGTTGCAAAAGCCGCCTGTGAATTAATTCCAAATACTGCAATAGCAACAGCAATCGCGAGCTCGAAATCATTGCTCCCGGCGGTGAAAGCCATCGTTGTCGATTTTTCGTATCCTTCGCCCATCCACTTGGCAATAAAAAAGGTAGAGAAAAACATCAATCCAAAATAAATGGTGTACGGTATGGCGACCCTGACCACATCGACTGGCAATCCGATGATTTTCTCGCCTTTCAATGAAAACATGACAAATATGGTGAACAGCAGGGCCACCGGGGTTAGCAAGGAAACCTTCGGTATAAATTTGGTAAAGTACCAATCACTTCCTTTCCAGTTTCTTAGTATGAAGTTTGATATCAGGCCTGCTGCAAAAGGTATCCCCAGATAGATCAAAACGGTAATGGCAATTTCGGATATCGAAACCTTAACCACGGCTCCTTTCAATCCAAATAATGGGGGTAAAATCGTAATAAACACCCACGCATAAACAGAATACAAAAATACCTGGAAGATCGCGTTAAAAGCGACTAATCCGGCAGCCAGTTCTGCATCCCCTTTAGCCAGGTCATTCCAAACCAAAACCATCGCGATGCAACGAGCCAAACCCACCAGAATAACTCCAACCATCAGTCCAGGGTAGTTGTGAAGAAAAATTAGGGCAAGGAAGAACATCACCAGCGGACCGACGATCCAGTTTTGAGTAAGCGATAAGGTGAGTAATTTGAGATTTTTGAAAACCAAGGGCAATTTCTCGTATTTGACTTTTGCCAGAGGTGGGTACATCATCAGAACCAGGCCAATGGCTATAGGAATATTGGTTGTGCCCGAACTCAATGAATTCCAGAATCCTGAAATTCCAGGCATAAAATATCCAATTAGTACCCCTGTAAACATCACAAGGAATATCCAAAGGGTAAGGAAACGATCGAAAAATGAGAGACGCTTGACTGTATTCATGGGTGTTAATTAATTTGCTAATGTGTTAATTTGAAAATTTGAAAATTCGGTAATGTGTCAATTCGGAACTTTTTTGAATTTTATAATCCGGTTTCAATAAACGATAAAATCATAGAATTGATTTCATCGTATATCGGATTTATTGCCGAATCGCCGAATCAGCCAATTGTCGAATCAGGCTAATTTGGTCCCTGAAACAGTGATGCTATATATCCCGGTTCCACCGTTTTGTAAAATAGCGATTTCCTCCTCTGACAGATAATTGGCTAATACTTCCATCGGGATGGCGATCTCTTTTTGTTTATGAATGGTTATTTCCTGAAAACCTGCCTGTTTTATAATGTCAAGATAGTCATCCATTTCGATAGCCCCGGAAACACATCCGGCATACATCTCCGCATCCTTGCGCAGCTGTTCCGGCAATTGCCCTTTGATAACGACATCTGACACACAAAAATGTCCGCCAGGTTTTAAAACGCGGGCAAGCTGCTGAAATGCTTTTGGTTTGTCAGGAACCAAATTTAAGACACAGTTCGAGACGATTACATCATAATGATTATCGGGCAACGGCATATTCTCGATATCCCCTTTAATAAACTCAACATTGGTAAAGCCAAGCTTTTGGTTGTTATCTATTGCCTTGGTAATCATGGCATCTGTAAAATCGAGCCCGGTAACTTTCCCTGATTCTCCTACGATGGCACGGGCTACAAAACAATCATTCCCTGCACCACTGCCCAGGTCAAGAACATGATCACCCTTTTGGATATTTGCAAACTGGGTCGGGATTCCACATCCCAAACCTAAATCGGCATCAGGGTTATACCCTTTTTCTCCTGTGTAATCATCACTGAAAATGGTGTAATCAACATCACCGCAGCAACTTGTGCTGCCACAACAGGAGGATTGATTGATTAGCTTACTTTGACTTGCAATCTCGCCATATTTTTCCTGGACGAGGAGTTTTAGATCATTTGGATTCATAATTATAATGTGCTAATGGGTTAATGTGCTAATGGGTTAATGTGCTAATGTGCTAATATGCTAATGTGCTAATATGCTAATGGGATAATATGCTAATGGGATAATGTGCTAATGGGATAATGTGCTAATGGGATAATGTGCTAATGGGATAATGTGCTAATGTGGCAATTTGCTAATTTTTTAAATATTTTTTTTTGAGGTAGATATAATGCTTGAAAGTAATTTCTGTATCTCGAATAGGTTCGGAAGAAGCAATTCATTAAATGGATAGGATTTTGAATTCTTACATAATAAAAGCCAGTATTCAGTTTCATCCGCTTCTTTTGCAGCAATTTTTAACTTATGTATAAAATCTGCTCTACTTTCACATGATTGTGCCTCCCGAATGTTTGCTCCAATTGATGTCGCTGATCTTAAAAGCTGTCGACTTAGAACATATTTCTTTTGAGATTCCAATTCTTCAGTATATTCAATAATCAGAAGTGCAAAAGCAAAGCTTTTTTCCAATATGGCATTCTTCTTTTCCATTTAATAGCTTTAAGTATATGTAAATTAAATCATTAGCGCATTGGCACATTAGCACATTAGCAAATCAACTCATTTTCAAATTTTCTTGATAGAACTTCCAGAAACCTTCTTTAATCTCCTCCCTCACCCTTCTGAATTCACTCCAGATAAACTCATCGGTGCCAACTGCGTGTGAAGGGTCGTCAAAACCGATATGCAATCTGTGCTTAACTTTCCCGATGAAAGCAGGGCAGCTTTCATTGGCTCCGCCACAAACGGTAATTACGTAATCCCACTCTTCCCCTAAATAGATTTCAACAGAATCGGAAGTGTGTTGACTAATATCAATACTCGCCTCCTGCATTACTGCAACAGCTTTTTGATTAAGTCTGCCCGAAGCTTCAGTACCTGCCGAACATACAGTGAGATTTGAATCGAAGGATTGAAGAAAGCCATGTGCCATCTGACTGCGGCAACTGTTGCCTGTACAAAGAATTAAGATTTTCATAAGATAATTTGCTAATTTGCTAATGTGCTAATGAGATAATTTGAAGATTTGACTGCTCTAAGAATAAACTATTCAATAAAAGACGAATTTTCAAATTTTCAAATCCTCAAATCTTCTAATTAGTCTATTTACAACAAAAGTTATCGGGTATTTTAATTTCATTTAAAAATTCAGTTATGATCTTTTTCATCTCTTCCACCTTTTCATAATCGAGACAATAATTCATCTTCACCCCTTCAACATGTCCCTGGATCAGCCCTGAATCCTTGAGCTCCTTGAGGTGTTGATTTACAGTTGTACGGCTCAGAGGCAACTCTTCCGATATATCCCCCGAAATGCAAGTCTTTGTTTCAGCAAGAAACTGCAGGATCTGCAAACGGGCGGGATGGGCCAAAGCCTTAAATATATTTGCCTGCTCCTGAAGCACCTCTGTAAAAAGTTCTGTTTTTGAAACTACCATCTTTAACGTCTTTAATTATGTCGCAAATATACGTCAAATATTAATACGACGTATGATTACGACATATATTTTAATTTTAAAGATTATTTCACTTTTTTTGGGATTGCAGGCAAGATCATGAATCACTTAGGTTCCTTTAGTCCCCTTAGCTGCATTTTCATCACTATTTTCCCTTCTTGATTTTCGCTGCCGGGCGACTGTGTTTGTCTCCGTGATATAGGTTACCATTTGATTGTAAATCATTCCATATTTGGGGGGATCTAAATGGTAATAGAGTTGAATGATCGCGACCAGACTGGTTAACTCGGGGAAAAGCAATTCCAAGACATCATTGGCAGCCTCCGTATTTGTAGTACGGTCAGTTACCTCCGAAGCCTTTTGATCACTCGCTAAATTGAAATCCTTCTGTGCTGTTTCCAATGATTCGTAAAATGGGACAATATTCAGGTCGGTAAGGATGAGCCGGTTTTCTGTAAGATCAAAATCGACAAAAAGGGAGGTGAGCATTGCACTCTCTGCCTGATATCCGAATTTGTACAGTTGCGTTCCATATTTGTCAATGATCGCATAGAGTTTCGAAGCCTTTATGTTGTATTCATCGCATAAGGAAACCGACATTCCGTGTAAAATATCCCTTAATCCTATAAAGGCGCGGGCACGTCGTTTGTCCAGCCGGATTAGCTCCTCTGTTAAACTGCTTTTGTTCGTGTTTTTTTGATTTTTCACAAGGCGGTCATAAACCAATGACAATCTTGAATGAAGTTCCTTGACTCGGTTGTCGTTTTCGGTAAGCGGCTGGGTCGTTTTTAAAATTCGCTCGCATAATGGAATAACATCGCTGACTGTAAGAATTGAAGGGATAATTAATTTTTCCATTTTGAAGTTCCGTTGGTGAATTGGTGATATTCGAAATAAACAAATTACGGAAAATTCTTCAATAATGGTAATTATGAAGCGTTTTTGTTAGGATACGATCCATTTGGAGTAATGTTGGGCTCATTTTTACATCATTCAGATGTTTTGCCATCTTGGTAATTTGAAATAACCCTAAATCAAACGATTTGGACGGGTAGTTGTTTTGGATCATTCTCCGATAAATGGTTCAATTGTCAGGTGACCCCAAACCGGTAAAAAAATGCTGTTATGTGCAATTTGGCAGGGCAGAAAGGCACAGAACAGAGGAAATACATCTGTTATAAATGTAGAGACGCACGGCCGTGCGTCTCTACATTTATAATTTTCTTACCCAAAATATATAAATTCCTACGGTTTTTTTGTGTTACTAATTGTACCAATTTTTAAGGGTGCCAGCTAATCGCTCACCGGTTTTCTAAAGCTGCAAAATACAAATTGCTGGATGGTGTCGAAGGGGGTTTTATGTTCAACGGTTATACATTCGATCTTTTCAAAGAATGGTGTGAGACGCTCGGTCATCGATGTCTCGGAATATTGTTTAATCTCAATTCCGCTGCACTTTTTTGGTCCCTGTTCCGAGAAGGTGCCGATGACCAGGATTCCTGAAGGTCGTATGCTTTGTTGAACGGTGTTGATATAATTTTCAATCTCCTTTTCATTTGTCAGGAAGTGAAAAGCTGCCCTGTCGTGCCAAAAATCATACGATTCGGTTGGCATAAAAGTAGCCGCATCAGCTGCGATCCATTTAACGAGTGCTGCCCGTTCGCCTAATCTTGATTTTGCCCGCTCAAGTGCCGATTCTGATATGTCAAGAACTGTAATGTTTTGATAGCCCCTGTCAAGTAAATGATCAACCAAAAAGCTGTCTCCGCCTCCGACATCAATTATTTTAGCTTCTTGAGGAATGTTAAACTGCTCAAAAAAACTTAGCGACGTTTCCGGTGTAGGCTGAAACCAGCTGACTTCGTTGAGTTGTTTAGTTTGATAGATGTTTTCCCAATGTTTCTTCCGGTCAAATTCTTCCATGTGATCCTAAGGTTTGATTTTTTTCATGGGGTTTATTTATTTGATTAATACCTTTTTAATCTCATCTGCTGATGGAACACGCCCCTTAATTTCAACCTTCCCGTCCACAACCAGAGCAGGGGTAGTCATAATTCCGTACTTCATAATTTCCACAATATCCTCCACCTTGGTAATGTTGGCTGAAATCCCATTTTGTTCCACGACTTCGCGGGTAAGTTTTTCGAGGGTTTTGCACTTTGAGCAACCTGAACCTAGAATTTTGATTTCCATAACTTTATTAATTTGAAAATTTGATAATTTGAAGATTTGTTGAGATTATTTGCCAGATAATCAAGGATAAAGACACGCACCGGATGGGAAAGCGCTTTTCCATATCGGGCTAGTTGCTCCTGATTCTCTGTGAAATATTTTATTTTGGTTGTCATTCAGGATTTCATTTCTGGTGTAACAAAACGAATTTAGGGAATATTTTGACCTTGTGAATCAAAATCCGATAAATTAACTTTAGAATGGTTATTTTTAAGCCGATGTACGAAATGATTTATTCACTATGGGAATTGTTTACGCCTTAATTATTTTAGTAAGCTGGGGAGTTCATTTAGTTTATATGTTGTTAAATCAGCCTGTAGACGGAAGTGATCCCTGGTTCTGGCTTCATTTTTTAGTGCAGACCTGGCTATTTACGGGACTATTTATCACCGCTCACGATGCCATGCACGGCCTGGTTTCGAAAAACAGATTTGTGAATACGACATTGGGGACAATTGGTTCACTATTTTATGCAGGACTCTGGTATCCGAAACTACGTAAAAAGCACTATCTGCATCATTTGTACCCGGGTACTTCAGAGGATCCTGATTATTCGACTGGAAGTCAAAACTTCTTTGTTTGGTGGTGCCGATTTATGATTCAGTATATTACAATCTGGCAGTTTCTGATTATGGCGGTACTTTTTAATATTGGATTGATCTGGTTTTCGGAGTTGCAATTGATTGTATTATGGATTATTCCATCTATCTTATCGACATTTCAACTGTTTTATTTCGGCACTTACGCTCCCCACCGGCTTCCTCATACTGAAGAGATGGGATTGCATAAAGCCCGGTCTCAGCGAAACAACCATCTTATTGCATTAATTACCTGTTATTTCTTTGGTTATCATTTGGAGCACCATGAATCACCCGGGACACCCTGGTGGCAACTCTACCGCATTAAAAAATAGTTTTAAGTTTTCGTTCGTCTGTGTTTTCTGCCCGCCTGATTGTAATCGAGTGCCACCCAGAATGTCCAAAATGAGATGCAGAGAATTAAACCTGCGAGCGCATAAAAAAATGTCAGGATAAAAGCGATTAAATAGACCAGGAATCCGAACCAATAGGCATTTCGAATCTTGAGTATTTGGGCATCCGAAATTTCATCTTTAACCAAAGCCCTTTTGTAAGCAGTTGCGTGCCACAATACATTGTACGCTACACTAACCAAAATCATTGAACCGCAAAAAAATGCGCATGCAGCATTTGCAGCAGATGAGTTGAGGTGTTCAGCAAGGACGGCAGTCGGGAAAGGGATAAACGTTACCATTAAGAGAAGAAATCCGTTGGCATATAAAAAATTTGTATTAATGGTTTTTAGGTACTTGAAAAAGCCATGGTGGTTTATCCACATGATTAACACTGCCGTGAAGCTCAATAAAAATGCAAAATAGGATGGCCAGAGATTGATTAATGATGTAAATAGTTGACTATTTGTCATTGAAGTCTCCAGTTTGGGGACTTTGATTTCCAGGATCAGCAGTGTAATGGCAATTGCAAATACCCCATCGCTGAACGCCTCTACGCGTGATGTCTCTTTTTCGTTATTCATTTTATCTCTCCTGCTTTAAAGACAGTCCAGGGTCTTGCAGGACGGTCGTCTAATAATCCCTTCATCCAGTCAAACTGGGGATGTTCTTCAATAAATTTATTCTTGTTAAAAGGCAATCCGCAGGCTGATCCCCAACGTGCAACAAAAGTCATCTCTCTTGCCATCCTGGAATCAACAACTTTCCCGTCAAGGGTCCCTTCCGGGTTAAAGGGAATGTCGTTACCAATGAGCTGAGGGTCAATTTCCTGGTGGCCGCACAGTGTTCTGCTCCCCGGATTTATTTTCTTGAGATAAGTGTCATAGTGGTCGGCTTCGAAGGCTTCGGCAAGTTTTATATTGATTTTCCCGGCATTCTGCTTCATCAACTGTTTCCATCGAACCCGTCGGGCGACCGATGAATTCTTAATGTTTGTTTCATTTGTTGTCGTTTCAAAGCGGAGGATTTTAAGGTCTTCTGCCACGTTTGATCCAATGAAGTAACCGTCCTTTGTTCTCTCAAATCCAACATATTTCAATCCGAGTTCAAAGCGCGCGATTTCATTTGTGTTGATATCCCCTATCAGCCATGCATTTGCATAGCCTCCATTGTTGTTTTCCTTCATCATCCCGCACCATTCATCGATGCTTGAGGCATATTGGGTGGCATGGCGCATCCTCGAGAATTCCGGATCTCCCTTAGGATTAAAAGGGAAGAAACCGCCTATAGTTGTCTCTGAACCTACCAGACCCGCATTGGTAATAAAAAAATCGGTTTCACTATGGATAAATCCGCTTACTGATTGCATCATGATGCGATGCCCTTTTTCGGGAAGGATATCCAGAATTAAATTGCAGTAAGGATTATTAAAGTTGTCCATAGTGTTGTGCCCGAGGACGATATTCCCGTCGGAAGTCATACCTCCGGTAGCAATAAAAGAACTGCACGATAATCTGGGCCGAATAATCGAATGTGACCGCATAGAGTCTTTCACTGAGGGCCACCAATAGGATATTAATTCAATATATCCGTTGAGTGCGACCAGTTCATCACGCGAGGTCTCTGCTCCGTTGGCCTTCATCCCTTCAGCTATTCCCTCAATTTCAGCAAGGTTTTCTGAGTCAATTTTTGGGGTTAGCATCTCTGCCGCTTTTCTGATTAGCCATCTCCAATCCATCGCCGTCTGGTAATTCCAACTTACGCTGAGCATGCGGATGGCCTCTTCGATCTCCTTAGTCATTAAATAACCATGCTGGAATCCCCGTTCGCGGGGAGCACCTTCGATATGCAGGTACGTCCAGCCATTTTTTTCGTGACGGGTTGCCTTTGAGAGCCAGGCCTTCTTTTCACTGTCCAGTTGTGCGTACGTTTGACTGTGGGCCAAACTGGCACACCAAAAAAGTGAAAGGAAGATAATAATTCTCATTGGGAAAGATGGATAGGTTAATTTACTGATAATTAGATTTTCAATGGGTTATTCCATTTTTTAACCGATTCAAGGTTCCTGATATTGGCAATATCTTTTGCCTCTGAGGTGTAAATATACTCCATTTCGGTTTTGAAATACTCAACGATTTTCGCACGCACTATTTTCAGGGTGCTGTTTAATAAATGGTTCTGTTCAGTAAATGCTTCGGGAAGGATCATAATTGCTGTTGGCAGCCATCTTTCGGGAAACATTCCTTCAAATTTGCCCCCTTTCCGATATGCATCAATTTCCTGTTTAATGAGATCGATCGACTTGCTGATCCCTTCAGGGCTGGCCGGAACTATATTGTGCTTGTGTAAAGCCTGGTTTATTGCCGCAATATTCGGAACAATGAGCCCAACAGTATAAGGGTTTTGGTTGTTATAGAGCATTGCCTGATCAATAAATGGGGATTGGTCGACAATTGCCTCTTCAATCCCTTCTGGACTGAATTTTTCTCCGTCATTGGCTATTAACAGGCTCTTGAACCGCCCTAATACATAAACATATCCATCCTGTGAAAGGTAGCCTAAATCTCCCGTATACAGCCACCCGTCTTTCAGGGTTTCTGCGGTAGCTTTATCATTTCTCCAATAGCCTTTCATGATGTTTTCCCCTTTGGCAACAATCTCCCCCTTTTCCCCTAAAGGAACTTCTTGGCCATCTGCGTCAAGTATTTTTACTTCCAGGTATTTTACGCATTTGCCGGATGATCCAAACTTAACATTCTCAGGAGAATTTGCTGAAATTACGGGTGCCGCTTCGGTAAGTCCATACCCTTGGAAGACAGGGGTTCCGATCGCATAGAAGAACCTTTGTAACTCTATATCCAGCAATGCACCACCCCCGATAAAGAATTTCAGGTTGCCACCGAAAGCCTGCCTAACTTTCGAAAATATAAGCTTATCCAATAAAAGGTATTCTGGTTTTAGCAGTGCACGCCAACCTTTTCCCCTGTTCCAACCTTCACCGTTATACAAATAGGCAACTTTTAATCCGTGGTTAAATAAGAGTTCTGTTATCTTTCCTTTTGCCTGAATCCCTTTTTCGATGCTTTTCCTAAAGTTCTTTGATAATGCCGGTACACTCATAAGGATATCAGGTTTAAACTCCTTAATATTAACCGGCACATTCCTAAGTGTTTCCATAGGTGTTCTTCCGATCTGTGCAGAGCCCACGGAAGCTCCTTTATACATGAAGGTGTAAAGACATGCCGTGTGTGCAAACGAATGGTCCCACGGAAGAATTGCAAGAGTTTTGTAATCTTGGTCAATATCCAATATTGTGTTAGCCTGAACTACATTCGCGGCATAATTGAGATGGGTAAGCATAATTCCCTTTGGATCGGCGGTCGTCCCTGAAGTATATGAAATATTGGCAATGTCATCAGGTTGGACAGCTTTCCAGATCTTTTCAAATTCATGAATATGCTCATCAGAATTCAGATAATTTGCCCCAAGCTTTTGTATTTCAGAGAACAGCAAATCCTTAACTCCTTTGACAAGTGGTGGGTCAAGATGGATGATATAGTCAATTTCCGGGATTTCGCTGAGGATTTCGGTGATTTTAGAAACCTGGCCGGCAGAGACAATGACCATCCTGGATCGGGAGTGATTTAATCTGAAACTTAACTCAGGAGCTTCAAGCTTTACAGACAGAGGAACATTGACCGCCCCGCAATATAATATGCCTAATTCACTTACCAACCAGTTGTTCTTACCTTCCGAAAGCAGCCCGACTCGTTCTCCTTTTTTCAGACCAAGAGACAATAATCCGGCTGCAAATTCATAAACCTGCTGGCGGATTTCCAGGTAGGTTGAGGGTAGATAACGATCTTTAGGCTTTTCCCAAAGCAAGGGATTATTAGGGAACTTGGCTACACTAGTTTCAAAAAGTTCGATCAGTGTTCTCATTCTTATGTTTTCTATTTTACGCCGAATTTGTAAATAGTTTTTGATTTAAAAACTTCGCCAGGTTTTAGCAGTGTAGATGGAAATTCGGGATGGTTTGGAGAATCCGGATAGTGTTGCGTTTCAAGAGCCACACCCGCATATTTGCCAAATAGTTCCCCATTCTTCCCTTTTATCTGAGGAATATAATAACCGGTATACAATTGTATTCCAGGCTCTGTGGTGAAAACTTCAACAGTTCTTCCGGAAGTTTCCTCCGACAAAAAACCGGCCTGGACCAGCTTCTTGCCGGGGTTATCCAAAACGAAATTGAGATCGTAACCGTCAGGTAATGCTGCGATGTGGGTGCCGAGAGTTGACGGAGTTGTAAAATCAAAAGGAGTCCCGGCAACCTCAGCGATTGCTCCGGTTGGAATCAACTCTTCATCGTTCACCGTTTTTGTTTTCGCAGGAATATAAAGGGTATGCCCAAGGATATCCCTGGAATGTTCAGAAAGATTAAAATAGGTGTGATTGGTCAGATTCAAGACGGTCTCTCTGTCTGTAACTGCTTTGTAATCAATGTGTAATTCGTTTTTATGATTCAAGGTGTAAGTAACGGTAACATCAAGGTTGCCGGGAAAACCTTCCTCCATATGAAGGCTGCGATATTTCATTTCCACACCCACAAGATCCGGCTTCTCAATTTTCTTTGGGACCCAGATGACTTTATCAAATCCGGTAATTCCACCGTGCAGACAGTTTTTCCCATTATTAATTGGTAAAGTGTATTCTGTTTGGCCGATTGAAAACTTCCCTTTTGCGATGCGGTTCGCATACCGGCCAGTGATACATCCAAAACACGGACAATTTTCGATATAAGAATCAGTCAGGTAGTCATCCAGAGATTTAAAGCCCAGGACAATGTTTGCCTTTTTCCCTTGTTGATCAGGTGTTTTGACCGAAGTTATAATTCCCCCGTAATTCGTAATTTTAATAGTGATCCCATGATCGTTTCGCAGTGTATAAAGAAAGATTTTTTCCCCTCTGCGGGCATTCCCGAAAACTTCGCGTTTGAGTTCCATAAAAATGAATTTAGTTATTCTGTGACAAACGTATAGAATAAATACAAAAAAAACATATTTTTAGTCCCTGAAAACAATTCTATCGTGCATATTACCGATATCTTCAACATTGATGAAGCTGCAGGAATACCAAAATACCGACAAATTATCAATTCGGTATTTACAGCTATTGAACAGGGAATATTAAAGAAAGGAGATAAACTTGCTTCAATCAATCAGTTATGCAACGCCTTTTCCCTCTCCAGAGATACTATAATGCTGGCATTTAATGAATTAAGAAATAGTGGTGTTGTAATCTCGGTTCCCGGTAAGGGTTATTACATTGAACGTACTGAACTTAGGCTCGGCAAGCATATTTTTCTCCTTTTTGATGAGCTAAACGTGTTCAAGGAAGATTTATACAACTCATTTCTTAAGCATCTGGATGACAAAACTACCGTGGATATTTATTTCCATCATTTTAATTTTCAGGTGTATAAAGAACTAATCAGGGGGGCGGCAGGAAAATATAGCGCCTATATCCTAATGCCTGCAACTTTCAATAACTCGATTGATATCGTTCGTGACCTGCCTTCGGACAAAGTATATATTCTTGATCGGCTCAAACCTGATCTGGCGGAGTATCCTGTTATCTATCAGGATTTTGAGCAGGATGTTTACGAGGGAATGATGGCGGGCAAAAAACTGTTTTGCAAATATAACAAGCTTATAATGGTTTTTCCGGGAGGGAAGGAGCCTGGGGAAAGGGTTTTCGGATTTAACCGATTTTGCAGCGAATGGGGTCTGGAGGCAGAGATAATCCGCTCTGTTGAAAATCGTGTGGTGCAGAAAGGAGAGGCCTATCTGGTCGCATCAGACAGGAACCTGGTTCGAATTATAAAGAACGTAGCATCAATGAATCTCGTTCTGGGTCAGGATGTTGGCCTTGTTTCATTTAATGATACCATGTTGAAAGAGGTGGTGGCAGGGGGAATAACAACCATTTCAACTGATTTTATTGAGATGGGCAAAGGTTTGTCGGAGATGGTATTAACACATGAAAAGTCAAAGATTCGGAATCGTTCACGGATTATCATAAGAAATTCACTTTGAAAAGTGTTTTAAAACATATTTTTAATACAGGTGCATTACAAGTAAAATATTCTACATTTGCCCCTCCCAGTACCTACCAGTTGGAACTTTAATTATATAAAATATGACAATTGATCAGTTAAAAGCAAAGTTTATTGAGAAATATGGCGAAGGTGAAGTCAGTGGCTATTTTTCACCGGGTCGTGTAAATTTAATAGGAGAACATACCGACTACAACGGAGGTTTTGTCTTCCCATGTGCCTTAAGTTTTGGAATTTATTGTTTGATCCGGACAACAGACCGAAAAACAGTCAGGTTCGCTTCAATGAATATGCCCTTTGAAGCGGAAGTTAAGGTAGAGGATTTGAATAAGGCCATTGGCAAAGAGTGGGTGAATTACCCAATTGGAGTTTTTGCCCAGTTTATGAAAAAAGGACTCTCTTTTGACAGGGGCGCTGACCTCTTATTTTATGGGGATGTTCCCACAGGTGCAGGACTCTCCTCATCCGCAGCCCTGGAAGTTGTCACGGGAGTGATGATTAATGATACTTATGGTTTTGGAATCGATCGGATTGAACTGGCACTGATGGGACAGAAGGCAGAGCATGAATATGCACTTGTCAATTGTGGAATCATGGACCAGTTTGTTTCTGCTATGGGAAAGAAGGATCATGCTGTATTTCTTAATTGTGATACCCTTTCTTATGATCTGGTACCGGTTATTTTGGATGGCGTAAAAATCGTTATAAGCAATACCAATAGTCCGCATAAGTTAGATTCCGGTAAGTATAATGAACGAGTTACCGAATGTCATGCTGCTGTAGAAGCGATCAAACCCTATCAGCAAATTAATGCCTTAGGTGAGATCTCCTGGTCCGATTTCTTGAAAGTAGAGGATAAAATTGAAAATGAAACCGTCCGTCGTCGGGCAAGACATGTTGTTAGCGAAATTCAAAGAACCGAAGATGCCGTTAAAGCTTTGAGAGCTGGTGACCTTGTTAAATTCGGCGTTTTGATGAACGGATCTCACGATTCTTTGCGCGATGATTATGAGGTTACCGGAATTGAGCTGGACACTATGGTTGAAGAGGGACGAAAAATAAACGGGGTCATCGGAACCCGGATGACAGGTGGCGGATTTGGGGGTTGTACCGTAAGTCTGGTTAAAACGGAGGCGATTGACACCTTTATTGAACAGGTAGGTAAAAATTATGAAGAAAAAACAGGATTGAAACCGCTATTCTACGTCGCAGAAATTGGCGACGGAGGGAAGAAGTTATTCTAAAAATTGTTATAATTGCCAACTTATTATCCACACCATAAAAATCATTAAAGTAATTAACCCAAATAATTAAAAATAAATTATGACACAGAAAAAAAGTTATACATTGCCAATCATCATGATGATCCTGCTCTTTGGTATGATCTCATTTGTTACCAATTTAGCAGCACCAATGGGTAACGTATTAAAAGATCAGTTTAAGGTTGACAATTTCCTTGGAATGTTAGGAAATGCGGCTAATTTCATTGCATATGCTGTAATGGGAATCCCCGGTGGGATCCTGCTTCAAAGAATCGGTTATAAAAAGACCGCTTTAATCGCTATTGCTGTCGGACTTTTTGGTGTATTTATTCAATATTTATCCGGTCACTCGTCACAGGAATCAGCTTTTGCTGTTTATCTTCTTGGTGCTTTTATTTCTGGATTCTCCATGTGTTTGTTAAACACCGTTGTCAATCCAATGTTAAATACCTTGGGCGGTGGCGGAAACAAAGGAAATCAGCTGATTCAGGTTGGTGGATCTTTCAACTCCGTAATGGCTACTTTCACCCCGGCATTTGTTGGTATTCTGATTGGTGCCCAGCTCCATGCCAAGATTACAGATGTATTCCCTGTGATGTACATTGCAATGGCTGTATTTGCTACTGTATTCGTTGTCCTGTATTTTGTAAGCATCCCTGAACCATTTGCTGCTCAGTCGACCCTCCCTTTAAAGACGTTGATGTCTGGCGCATTGAAATTCCGTCACTTTATCCTCGGCGCTATTGCTATCTCTGTTTATGTAGGTGTTGAAGTGGGTACCCCGGGTATTATGAACCTCTGGTTGTCTTCTACTCCGGTTGGAAAAGCCACTGCAGGTTTCGTTGCAGGAACTTACTGGTTTTTGATGCTGATTGGTCGTTTGGCCGGTGCTTCCCTTGGAAGCAAGATCTCCAGTAAAACCATGCTTAGCTTTACTTCCGGATTAGGTTTGATCCTGATTACACTGGCAATTTTCTCACCATTATCCGTACAGGTTCCATTACCTTTATTACAGCAATCAGCCACCGGAGCACTCTCTTTCGGATTGGCACAAGTTCCGATCAGTGCCATGTTTATTGTCCTGGTAGGCCTTTGTACTTCCATCATGTGGGGAGGTATTTTCAACCTTGCCGTTGAGGGCCTTGGTAAATATCTTGCAGCAGCTTCCGGTATTTTTATGGTCATGGTTTGCGGTGGCGGGTTATTGCCACTCCTCCAGGGAAAAATTGCCGATTTAACCTCTTTCGGTGCAAGCTATTGGTTAATCTTCGCATGTCTTGCCTATTTGTTGTTTTATGCACTCATAGGGAGCAAAAATGTCAATAAGGATATTGACGTTTCTGCATAAGCGTTCGATCTGAACTTACAGAGCAGTCTATTGAATGGCAGGAGGTTCCGATCCGGGGACTCCTGCCATTTTTGCATCCGGAAAGAATTTGATTGCCAATTAAATTCTTTATTGAAACTTAGTTTTTGTTGACTAAATATTTTTAATTTTGGGCCCTATGGGACCAAAGTATTATGATATTATCGGAGATGTGCACGGTCATGCCTCGCTGTTGAAGAAACTTCTGAAGACAATGGGGTATGTTAAAACCGACGGCACATGGAAACATCCTGAGCGCATTGCTATTTTTATCGGTGATTTCATAAACCGCGGACCAGAGATCAGAGAGACCATTCAGTTGGTCAGGCAAATGACAGAGGTAGGGTCAGCCCTGACCATTCTTGGAAATCATGAATATAGCGCAGTTTTATATCATATTAAAGATTCTTCCGGGATGTATCTTTCACGCCACATCGCCGGGAACAGAAACCAGATACAGAGCACGTTGACCGCATTTGTTGGATTCGAGGCAGAATGGAAGGATCATCTAAGATGGCTGCGCAAACTCCCTTTTTATCTCGATCTGGGTGAAATACGAATTATTCACGCCTATTGGAATGACAATGACATTAAATACCTTAAAAATTTTATCCCGGAGGGAAGACTCAAAAAAGATTTTTTAAGGACAATTCACGAAAACCTGCATCCAACTGCATCTATTATCTATCGGATACTCAAGGGACTTGAATTTCGCTGTCCTCAGGATCTCATTTTGAAATGTTCAAAAGGGATGAGCCGAAAAGTTTTCCGGATGAACTGGTGGGAATCGCCTGAGGATAAAACCTTCCGCGAACTCTCTTTTGGAAACAAATTTATTTTGCCCGATTATACCGTTCCTAAGCAAATTGCTCCTTCCTTTGAACCCTATCCACCTGATAAGCCTCCTGTTTTTGTGGGACATTATTGTCTTGCCGAAGGCGCTGTCATCAAACAGGGAAATATTTGCTGTGTCGATAGCGCCGTGGTTGGGTCAGAGACCTTGTCTGCCTACCGCTGGAGCGGAGAAAAGGTTCTTGTTAAAGAAAATATAATCAGCGCATCATTATAACCTCAAGAAATTGATAGAAATAAAGTTGAAATATTAATAGCCGAATTAACCATTAATCTTTTTTATTCCCACTCAATCGTTGCCGGAGGTTTTGAGCTGATATCGTAAACTACACGATTAATCCCCCGCACCTTGTTAATTATATCATTCGATACCTTTGCAAGAAACTCGTAAGGGAGATGGACCCAGTCAGCGGTCATTCCATCGGTAGAGGCGACAGCCCGTAATGCAACGACATTTTCATATGTCCTTTCGTCACCCATTACTCCTACTGATTGTACTGGCAGCAGCATAACTCCAGCCTGCCATACTTTGTCGTACAATCCCCATTCTTTCAGGCCGTTAACAAATATTGCATCAGCTTCCTGTAAAACACGCACTTTTTCGGGGGTAACATCGCTCAATATTCTTATTCCAAGACCCGGTCCCGGGAAAGGGTGCCTTCCAAGCAACTCCTGTTTGATTCCCAATGCACGTCCTACCCGCCGTACTTCGTCCTTGAACAGCAGATTCAAAGGTTCAACAACTTTTAAATGCATTTTTTCAGGAAGTCCACCCACGTTGTGGTGAGATTTGATCGTAGCCGAAGGTCCGTTAACCGAAACCGATTCAATGACGTCCGGATAGATCGTACCCTGCGCCAACCACTTGACATCTTGTATTTTGTGAGCTTCAATATCGAAAACCTCAATGAAGTCACGGCCAATGATTTTCCTTTTTGTCTCCGGATCTCTTACCCCTTTCAGGTCATTCCAGAACCGTTCTGAAGCATCAATCCCAATGACATTCAGCCCCATATTCTGGTAAGAGTCAAGCACGTCCTGAAATTCATTTTTGCGTAAGAGTCCGTTATCAACGAAAATACAGGTGAGGTTTTTCCCAATGGCTTTATGAAGCAATACCCCGGCAACTGATGAGTCTACACCCCCGGAAAGGCCAAGAACAACTTTATCATTGCCAATAGTTTCGCGTAGTTGAGCAATTGTTGTTTCTATGAATGAATCGGGGGTCCAATCCTGTTTACAACCACATATATTGACCAGGAAGTTTTCAAGGATTTTGGTCCCCTCGGTGGTATGATATACTTCGGGGTGGAACTGAATAGCATAGGTATCTTCTCCGGAGATTTTAAATGCGGCATTTTCGACATCTCCGGTCGAGGCAATTATATGGTAGTTTTCAGGGAGGCTGATGATCGTATCACCATGTGACATCCAAACCTGCGAGTTTTCACTGATTCCCCTAAGTAATATGCTTTGTTTGTCAACTACAGTAAGGTTAGCGCGCCCGTATTCCCTGGAATCGGAGGCTGCCACTTCACCGCCGAAAAGATGGGCCAGATATTGGGCCCCATAACAAACACCTAGTAATGGGAAATTACCTCTGATCTTTTCAAGGTTAATCCGTGGGCCATTTTCATCTCTTACCGAATAGGGACTTCCGGAAAGGATGACACCTTTAACGGTTGAATCAATTTCAGGATAATGGTTGAAGGGGTGGATCTCACAGTAAACATTCAGTTCGCGAACGCGGCGTCCGATTAGTTGGGTGTATTGGGAGCCAAAATCAAGGATAATAATTTTTTCCTGCATCTGCGTGAGTTTTTACGAATGGTATATTGGCGCAAAGATATGGATTATTGCCATAGTCAAAAAATGAGGCTGTATCAAAAGTCTTTTTACGGCGGAGATACGCAGAGAAAGCGTAAAGTTACGCAAAGATATTCTTCTGTATTTTAATACTTTGCGGTTCTTGCCGGTTTTCCTCAGCGGTTCTCAGCGGTTAAATTTTCCCTTTGATACAGCCTCAATTTCTATTTAAACAGCTTGAATTAAAGCTTTCTGATCCAGATATTCCGGTAGCTTACCGGGTTACCATGATCCTGGAGTGCGATGGG
>TBL_comb47_HYPODRAFT_10001173_pt1 | contig 34212 bp, 26 predicted proteins | sample TroBogypolimnion_40_FD_10682 | JGI IMG/M metagenome (IMG submission 10682)
CCGGGCCGCCGCTGAGGGCGACGATCTCGCCATCGCTAAGCGCCCGATCCCAGAGCGCCGCGTGGTCAATGAGGCCGGGAAAAGCATTGTCGCCCGGTCCGCCCGCCCCGATGGCCAGCGGTTCGGTGTTGCCCTGACGAAGCCGGCCGGTGGCGGGTTTGCGGTCCAGGGCGACACCGTCAATGAAAAGCACCAGTTCACGTCCATCGTAGCGCGCGACCACATCGTGCCAGTTGGTCGCGCCAATCTGGGCGACGGGCACCATCACTTGCGCACCCAGTCCCGCTTTGCCTTCGACGCCAATTTCACATCCAAGCCGCATTTCCTGCGGGCCTTGATCGAAGTCGTAGGAAAAGAAATTGAATACGAGCCGCTCATGTCCGCCGCCTTTGCTGAAAAATCCACGCGTAGCCCAAAGACTGGCTGCCGGGCAGCGCATTCGAATTAGTGAGGTAAACTTGTCGCCAGTCAGATTCAACTCACCACCGTCGCCTTGGCCGGCATCGAGCCAGCCGCCGTCGATCTGCGCGACCTTGCCATCGCCACCCCGGGCGAGCGAGGCGTCGCGTTCAGGCCCGGCAAGTTCGATCCCAAGCTTCACCGGCTCATGAATTTTCAACGCACTGTCGCGACCAGCGGAATCTTTTGTGTCAGCCATGTGCCAGACCGCAATCGCATTGGAAAGAATTTGCTGCGGCGCTTGCGCTGCATGGACGGCTTGGGTGACGGCAAGTGCGGCGAAGGTTGTAGCGAGGAGCGTGGTCAGTTTCATATTAAGATCAGACTTTAGGATTGATTTTATTTGAGCAAATATCTTCATCAAATGGTTTTCGTAGCGAATCCCTGCGACTCGGCTCAATCGTTTTTCTCCGGCTGTCTGGCGATGACGGGCTTTTGCTTGCCCTGAATGGCCAAGATACGGTCGGCCACCCGCTTTACCTGCGCCGTGCCGATGTGGACGGCGTAGTCAATGGTGGCGGAATAACTCGCGCCCGGAGCGAGTTGCGGCACGCGGCCGTGTTTGCGCTCGATGCTGCGATTGTTCGGAAAGTTTGTGCCCGGTTCCAGGCCTGTCACATAACCCTCGCCTCCGCTCGCGGTGTTTTTCCAGAGCGTCACATAGGGAAGCTCTTTCACGGCAAACGACATGGAGACGGCGCGGTCGCGGGCCTTGTTTGCCAGGGCGATGAGGGTGCGGCCCGTCGCGTCGGCCAGCGGATGCAGGCAATAGACCTGTTCGATGAAGCCGGCCGTAGGGCCGGCGTAAGTGGTATGTTTTTTCACCGATTTCGCAGCGTGTTTGTTGAGCGGAATCACGCGAGCAACCGGCGCGAGGAACCCGGCTCCGGCCTCCAGCAGCGGCGGACCATAGTTGGCGTGATAGAGGATTTGAAACTCCTGCTCGGACGCGCCGCGATTTGTGATGACATCGGCGATGCGCAATTCATTCGAATCTGGCTCGGTGGAAATCTCCGTCCACAATTCCAGCTTCGGGCCAAACATTCCCCGCTCATCCACGCGCCCGCGCACCCGGATGCGATGTGGCGCCGACTTGTCCACCACCACCTCAACCTCGCTCGCGGGAAGGTTGGCTATCTTGCCGTGCAATGTGAGTTCCATCATCGTCTCGGCCCCGACGTTGTTGATGAACTTGTCCGTGCCCGGATGACCGTTGCTTTCCAGGCCGCAGCGCACCATCCATTCGTTAAACCCTTCAAGCCAGCCGAGTCCGCCGCGACTCTGGAGATTCAAATGGTGCGGATGAATAACCTCCTTCACGGGTGAATTCCAGCCGAGCCGCACATCACCCAACTTGGCTTCCAGCACGCTCATGCCCCGAGTCGGCACGACGGTGAACGAAAGTTTCCCATTGTCCACCAGTATGACATCAACGCCCTCCTGCTTGCCGCCGTGGAGCGTGAGTTTGCGCACCGACCACTTCGGATTCTTCGGCGTGATTTTCCGGCCGGTGATTTCCGCCGTGTCCACGCGCGTGTTCCGGCTCACGCTGATGAATGTTTTGCGGGTATGCATGGCTGCGGAAGGCAGAAACCCCTGTGCTGCTATTGGGTCGGCTTCAGGAGTTCGCCACCACCTCGTCCGGGATTAGTGAGTTTGCCCGCTTGCCGTTGGGTTGAACGCCTTTGCCGCTCATGGCTTCTTCCATGTCTTCCAGCGCAATGCCTTTGGTCTCCGGGAAAAATTTCCACACTACAAAAAACTGAAGCACCATCATCGCCGCAAAGAACACAAAGGGAATCCCCGCGCCCGGCTCCCCGGCCTTCCGGGCAAAAACCGGAAATATCCAGGAGACCACCGCCGCCATGAACCAGTGTGTAAAACTTCCCAGCGTCTGGCCTTTGCCCCGAACGGCATTCGGAAAAACCTCGCTGATATAAACCCAGATGACAGCCCCCTGGCCAAAGGAAAAAAACACCATGTAACCCAGTAGCAGCCAGATTAGCAGATCTTTGTGTGCGCCAGTATTGAAAACCGCCGCCACTCCACCCAGCGCGATGGCCATGCCCACCGAGCCTGCGAGCAGCAGTTTGCGCCGCCCGACATGGTCAATGATCAACATGCCGAACATCGTGAACACCAGCATGGTCGCGCCGACCGCGACGGATTGCATGTCGCCGGACACCTTGTTGAACCCAGCCATCGTAAAAATCGGATTCAGGTAATACAGGAGGGCATTGATGCCCGTCAGTTGATTGAACATCGCGACTCCCCAAGCCAGCAGGATCGGGGTGAGGTAGGCACGACGAAACAAGGGTTCAGCCGCCCGTCCTTGTTCGATGTGAATGGACCTCCGGATGGCTTCTAGTTGGACGTCAACTTTTTCCGTCCCAATCTTTACGAGCACGGTCCGCGCTTCCGCGTAAAGCCCCTTCATGGCCAGCCAGCGGGGGCTGCGCGGGATGAAAAAGAGGCAAAATAGGAAGGCGGCGGCCGGGAGGGCGACAATTCCAAGTTTCCAGCGCCACTCGGTTGCGCCCAATTGGAAGAGGCCAAGGACATAATTCGCCACATACGCCAGCAGGATTCCAAAAATGACGTTGAACTGGAAGAAGCCCACCAGCCGGCCACGCAGCCGCGTGGGGGCAATCTCGACCAGATAGAGCGGACCTAGAACCGATGAGGCGCCAATGGCGATTCCGCCGATTAAACGGAAGGTGACGAGTGGCCAAAAATTCCAGGCCAGCGCGCAACCCAAGGCGGACACAAAGTAAATCAGCGCGACGACCTTCAGCGAATCCCGGCGGCCAAAGGCATCGCCCGGCTTGCCCGCAATCAGCGCGCCAATGATGGTGCCGATCAAGGCCGAAGCCACCATGAAACCCTGCATAAACCCGTCGAGTTGGAAAATCTCCTTAAGCTGGGTCTGCGCACCCGAGATGATCACGGTGTCAAATCCGAACAGGAGGCCGCCGAGGGCTGCCACGACGGTGCTGCCGATGAGAGTGAAGTTGAGTTTCATGTTTTATGGTTTTCTGTGATTTTTTCCTGCCATCCGCGTGGCTTTGGTAAAGAGTGGTTTCCCTAGTTGGCGGTTTAGATTCTGTTCACGTATTATTTCTTGATGAGTTTCCCCGGCATAGTCATTTCCTTTTTCAAGGCTGTTCCGGAGTCGAAATTTCATATCCTTATTATGCCGCACCATTAAGAGGTTGCCATTCAATTACCCTCCCCCAATTGGGGGAGCGGTGGTGGAAATACCAGCCCTGCGCCGTGGTTCCTATTCAAGCGCACCCTTCTGTGCCGCTGATTGTGCTGGTGGCTGGGTAAGATCTACAGTAAGCAGTGCAAGTATTACTTGGCTTCGAGGAGGCTGGCGGCATTCTCCCGGGTGATGAGCTTTACCGGAATTTTAATATCCTTTTCCACGGGCTTGCCGGCGATATGTTCGTAGGCTTTTTCGGCCGCAATGCGCCCAATTTCGAGCGGGGATTGCGCCGAGGTCGAATGCAGCTTGCCGGCTTGAATCGCGGCGATGCCCTCGCGGGAGCCGTCCACCGTCACCACCGTGACTTGTCCCGTGCTGCCCGCCGCTTCGATCGCCGCAATGGATCCGAGCGCGCTGGGATCATTGACCGCAAACGCTGCGTCCAATTCCGGAAACCGCGCGAGCAAGTCACCCATGACCGGGCGGGCTCCCTCGGCGCTCCCTTTGCCTTCCTGTGTGTCGAGAATTTTCATGCCGGGATGCCTGCCCATCTCCGCCTTGAAACCTTCCACTCGGTCAATGCATGCCCGGTTCACGCTTAAGTGGAGGATGACGATTTTCGCCTCCGGCTTGATCTTCGCTAGCGACTCGCAGGCAAGTCGGCCCGCCTCAAAGTTGTCGCTGGCGACCTGGCAGAGCACGAGGTCGGGATCGCTCACCGGCGCATCCACAATGATGACGGGGACGTTCTTGCGTTTGGCCTCAATGAGAATGCCTTTTACGCCCTCCCAATTCACCGGGTTGATAAAAATGACAGCGGGCTGCTGCTGGAGCAGCTCGGTGACATCGTTCTTTTGTTTCAGTGAATTGAACTGCGCATCAAGCGTAACCAACCGGTCACCCTGCGCCTCAATGGCGGCCTTCAAACCGTCATTGATCTCGACAAATACCGGGTTGTTCAGGGTTTGAAAGGTGGCCCCAAAGAGGCGGCCTTTGGGGACCTCGGAAAACGGTGCTTTCGGTTCGCATCCGACCAGAAGGCAAGGCATGATTGCGGCAACGAGAAGGATGCGAAAGTAACGGAGGTTCATATATTATCTGTGGGCAGTTGCTGATTGATGCCGGCTGTCGAGATGCTATTAGCTGACCTGCAGGCTAGGCAGAACTCGAAACGAAGCCAAGAAAGACGGCGGTTGTGAGACACTATAAAATCCTGCCCGTTTGCCTCTATCCGGTCAAGTCCACCGTCCCTCCCCCATTCGGGGGAAGGAATTCCGCTGCGTCGAGATGGTCAAAGTCGGCTGCCTTTGCTAATATCGCCATTGTGCAGTCTGCCCGCCTCCATTTTCGTTCGGGAATACTTCGCGGTTTGACGCTCGTCGCGCTCGCGCTCGCGCTCTCTGCGCGGGCGGAGCCGCCGCTGCACACGGCGGCGGAAGTGTTGGCGCTTTCGCCCGAACAAACGCGGATGCACCTGGAGGTCCGGCTCACCGGCGTCATCACCTTTGCGTGGCATGCCGGCACCACGGAATTCACGGTGCAGGATGAGTCGGGGGCCGTCTGGCTGCCGCCGATCCTGCTGCCTGCGAATTGCGCCGTCGGCACCAAGGTTGAAATCGAGGGACGGACCGAAATGGGCGGTTTTGGCCCGATCGTGCAAGCGGAAGTTGTGCGACCCCTCGGATTGGGAACGCTGCCAGCGCCTCGTCCGTCCACTTACGAGGAACTGCTCACCGCCCAGTTCCAAGGCCAGCGCGTGGAGTTGACCGGGATTGTGCGCGGCCAGCGGGTGAACCCGGAGTTTGGCCTCGGCTGGCTCGCGCTCGAAATTGCCACTGGCGCCGGCCGCGTGACGGTGAACGTGACGCATGAAATCACCGGACACCCTGAATTGCTGGATGCGCTCGTGCGCGTGCGTGGAGTGAATTTGCACAGTTCAGATGCCCAGCAACAGGCTTTCCTGCCCATGATCAATGCCCATACCCTTGCGGATGTGGAGGTGCTGGCTCCGGCAAACCCGCAGCCCTTTGAGCAACCGCCGGTGGCGCTCAACCAGATCATGCGCAGCGCGAACCCGGCGGGCGCAGGCCACCGCGTGCACGTGCATGGCACCGTTACGGTCGTCCGGCAGGGGGGCTCTTTTTTTCTTCAGGATGAAACGCGCGGCCTGCAAGTTTTTCCGCGCGAGTCCGCATGCCCGGAGGCGGGCGAGATTGTGGACGTGGTCGGCTTCCCCGAGCCCGGTGCCTTTTCCCCCGTGCTGCGCGATGCGGATTGGCGGCCCGCCGGAAAGACGAATTTCCCACCGCCGCTCGCCGTGAGCGGCGCGGATGCACTAAAGCACGATGGTCGGCTCATCACAGTGCGCGCGCTGCTCATGGCCCTCGCCGTAGCTGATAACGAAATCGTGATGACCCTCGACGACGGCTCCCTGCGCTTTCGCGCCCACGTCCCGGATGCTGACAGCGGGCGCTGGCGCGTGGGGAGTGAATTGCAGACGACCGGCGTGTGCAGCGTGGAAGTTGGTGATTGGGAATCACTGGTGACCCACCGCCAGCCGCAGGGCTTTTCATTGCTGGCGCGCGGCCCGGGCGACATCCGGCTCCTGCACGCTGCCCCGCTGTGGACACCGCTGCGGATCGTATGGGCTTTGTTGGCGGTCGGATTGGCGCTCGGCGTGGCGCTCGGCGTTATCTGGGCCCAAACACGCCGCCGGCTGCGCGAAGCCGCGCGCACGCGTGCGGCGGCCCACGCGCAGTTTGAAGCCGTGATTAACGAGCGCACTCGCATGGCGCGCGAAATCCACGACACCCTGGCGCAAGGCTTTGCCGGCATCTCCGTGCAACTCGAAGTGCTCAATGACCGCTGCGATGCGCTGCCGGTCGATACGCGCCAGCACCTCAATCTGGCGCGGGAGCTTGTCCGCAGCAGTCTTGACGAAGCGCGCCGCACCGTCTGGAATTTGCGCGCCCAGACGCTGGAGGAAAACGGACTCGCTGGTGCCCTTGACCGCCTCGGTCGCCAGCTCACCGATGGCAGCAGTATTGCTTTTACGCTGCATGTCGAGGGCACACCCCGAGATCTTCCCGCCGACGTGGAAAATAATCTCCTGCGCATCGGCCAGGAGGCAATCACCAATACCGTCCGTCACTCCGGTGCGCGGCATATAAAACTCTCCCTCGCTTTTCGCAGCGACGGCGTGCGCCTGGGCGTAAGTGACGACGGACATGGCTTCGACCCGGCCAGCATTCACCCTTCGCGGCACGGTGGCTTCGGCTTGGCCGGTCTTCGCGAACGGGCTAAGGCCATGCATGCTCAACTGGAAATAAACAGCGTGCCCGGCAGCGCTACGCGCATTGAAATCACCGTTCCCTATGTCTAAATCCAACCGCATCCGCATTCTCATTGTTGATGACCACATCGCCTTGCGGGTCGGCCTTACCGCCATGCTCGCCGCCCGTCCGCACTTGCTGGTCGTCGCCGAAGCCGACAAGACCGCCGGGGCCATTGCCGCCTGTGAAAAACACCACCCTGACGTCGTGCTCATGGATCTGCGGATTCCCGGCGGCGGCGTGGAGGCTACGATTGCGATCCGGCAGCGCTGGCCCGCCACCCGCGTGCTCATCGTCACCACCTACGACGGCGACGAGGATATTCACCGCGCGATTCAGGCCGGCGCGAGCGGCTATCTGCTCAAGGGCCTTACCAGTTCCGAACTCATCGCTGGCATCGAGGCCATCCATCGCGGAGAGAAAGTGATGCCGCCCAATATCGCTACCCGTCACCGCGAACGTGTCCTGCGCAAGGACCTTTCCTCGCGCGAACTCGAAGTCCTGAGCTTGATCGTCGCGGGCCGCAGCAACAAGGAAATCGCCCGCGACCTCGTCATCGGCGAAGAAAGCGTGAAGACCTATTTGAAGACCGTATTCCAAAAGCTCAGTGTCGCTGACCGCACCCAGGCCGCCATCGAAGCCATCCGCCACGGCATCGTGCATCTTGACTGATGAAAACCCGGACGCTTGATGCGCGGGCGGATCTCTGGCCGATCCTTTCTCCCCGGTTTTTAGCACGGGATCAAGTGTGCCAACTCCCGCGAGGCTTCCCCCAATTGAGGGAGGCTCACAAGGTGGACAGAAATGCACCGAACAGACTATTTTTTGAATGACCACCGAAAAATGATCACAAAAATCTAAAGCAAACCAATGTTCAGATATATGAGTCCAACATTATGAAAACCGACAAACAGTTAAAACAGACACCGTCTGTCCCGGCAATGTTCGCGGGCAGGAAAACCAACGCCTCCTGCGGGAGGAATTTAATTCGCGCCTGGCTGATGGCCGCGTTTTTGGCTGCGGGACCATCCCTCGCCTCTGCCGCGATCATCAATGTCCCTGCCGACCAGCCGACCATCGGTTCTGCCTTGGCTGTGGCAAATACCGGGGACGAAATCTTAATTCAATCGGGGACTTACGAGGAAACGGGCATCTTGTCTATCTCGACCCAATTGACGCTCCGGGCGACCAATGGCCCTGTGACGGTTCACGTTCCGTCGAGCGAAATTGCAGTTGCGGCGGTGAATTCGGCGGTCTCGGGCGTCGTCTTCGACGGCATTAAGTTCGAGCGCCTATCTGCGGATGCTGACTGGATGCAATCGGCTCAGTTGAACTGGGGTTCTTCCTCTACATTCACCAACTGCACGTTTACCGGTCCGGCGAACGGTAGCGGAGTGGATTTGTTTTACGGGGCGAGCGCGGAGTTTGACAGTTGCTCATTCTCCAACTACAACCCGGTGACTACTTGGTCGGCGGCCATCTTGCTTGAAGGGCATGACGCTACGTCTCCGTTCTCACAATTGGTTGTGCGCAACTGCACCTTTGACACCGGCTGCAATGGCTGGATCAAAACGATTGACTTTGGCAACTCCCCGCGCGTGGGTGATATGACCGTGACTGGTTGCACTTTCAAGGCCGCTCGTTACGGCCAGGCTTTGTCATTCCACGGCTTTAATGATGTGCTCAATTATGACTCCGGCAAGGCGCTTCTGTTTCAGGACTGCACATTTGAGGGGACAGTGTATGAGGAAGCGGAATTTCACTACACCACCGGCACGGCCCCGACATCGCTGAAGTTTAGCCGGTGCAACTTCAAGGCCTACAACAGCACGCGCAAGATGTTCTGGTTTGATTTGCCGGCGCCACTCGTCTTCGAGGACTGCTTGTTTGCCGGTGGCCAGCACGAGACGATCATGACCATTTGGGGCGGTCCGCCTAGCGTGAATTTATACAATTGCACCATGATCAACGATGGTATCACCAGTGCGACTTCCGCCAGCGGCACGTCACAATCATCTTTCATCAACGGATGGGACGGCGGGCGGAACTTCAACATCGTCAACTGCCTCTTCCGCTGCACGAATAACTATTCTGCGGGATTTGTGGGCGACGCCGGAAGTTCAGCGAATCGCAATTATGCAATCTCCCATTCGGTTATTGACCACCCCACACCCGTGGGCGCGTATGCCCAGATCACCCCGGGTGCCGGTTACACCAACACTTCGCTTGCTTCAGCTTTCGTGAACCCTGCGAGCCGGGATTATCATCTTGTCAACGGATCACCTTGGGTGAACGGTGGCATCGATCTTGGTTTTCTCCTTTATCCATTCGATGCGGACAAGAATGCCCGCAATCAAGGCAGTGCTCCCGACATGGGGGCCTTTGAGTTGGCCGGTGACATTCCGACGGCACCCACTGTCGTCGCCTACGAAGGATTCAACTACGCTACCGGGGATCTAAACGGTAAAGGTGCCAGCACTGCACCCGGAGATTTCGTCGCGCTCGGCTTCGGTGCCTGGAGCACTTTTGGCGAAGGGTTCAATGTGGATGGCAGCTCTGGCTCTCCAGCGGGGACGGCGTTCACCTATACGGGAAATTTGGCCAATCCAGTCGGTTCCGGTTTGGGCAGCAACCGCGGCGGTAAAGAATCAGTCAGCTTTTCCATGGCCAGTTCTACGCTGGCACAGACTTACGGAAGCTCGAATGGGACAGTTACTCTGACCTTCGACATGCAATATGGTTACGGCACCGGTTTCGCTGGTTTGGAACTCAGCACCGCTGGCGCGAACACGATGTTCTTTGGTGACGGCGGCGGGGGCACCTTCATTATCAGCGGATTCGGCGGCGCCGCTCAAGACACGGGGGCTTACGCCAAGTCAGGTGACCGGTTTATCCAATGCGTCTTTGGCTTCACTTCCACGAACAGCACGGCCACTTATTCAATCTTCGATCATAATGGAGTTCAGCAAGGTGCAACAGTCACCCGGGATGTCAGCGGCTTCAGCTTTAACACGGTTAGGTTGTATCTTGGATCGCGTGCCGAAGGGTTCGACGAAATCGCTATCAACGCGTTATATAATGTCGCCCCGGTGACACCTACGGTCAGCGTCGCCCGTAGCGCGGGCAACATCGTCGTCACATTTGCCGGTGTTCTGCAGTCGGCTGGCCAGGTGCAAGGGCCATTCACCGATGTGTCGGGGGCCACCAGTCCGCTGACGGTAGCGCCGACGGGCACCAATCTGTTCTGGCGTTCCCGCTCGCCATAGAGAAACTCACGGTTGCGGATTGTCAGCAGGGTTGATAGCGGTCTGACAATGGTTGGGATGGGGTTTGGATCCCCGCCGCCGCAAAGGCGGCGGGGATCTGTCACATAAGAGCCAGTTTGAATGTGGAGACCGTGTGCCATATTAAGACGCGGAGCATCCCAAAACAGTCTCCTTAAAATGAAAATTTGATGATGAAAACATTTATTAAATCGCTGGTGACGGGCTGCCTGTTGACACTAACGGCACTTTCCGCCGCCGCGCAAACCGATCCGCGCACTTCCGCGCTGGCGGCGTGGTATTTTGGCGACGGCATCGCCGGTGAAACCAATCCGATTACCTCCAGCGGAACCATTAGTTACAGCGTGGTGCCCACCGGCTTGGGAGCGCGGCCCGCCAACCGCACCGCTCAACTCAACTCCGCCTATTTTAATGCCGGCACGAACCTCGGCGTTTCTGGCAACCAACTGACTGTCTTCCTGCGGGCGCGCGTGCCGGGCGGCAGTTGGAACAGCGGACTTTTTGCCAAACGCGGCAGCACTAATACGCTCAACTATAATTTATTCGGCGGCACGACCGGAACCAACATCGGATTCGAGGTGCATACCGCGAACGGCTTCGTCTCGCTCAGCTTTCCGGTAACCAACATTGATGCGACTGCCTGGCATAATCTGGTGGGCCGCTACGACGGCACCAATGTCCAGTTGTTCTGCAATGACCGGCTCATGGCCTCCGCTCCGCTCACGGGCAACCTCACCCAGAACACTGAACCGACCCTCATTGGCGCTGAAACAGACAACGGCTCCATCGTGCGTCGCTTTACCGGTTACATCGAAGAAGCCGCCCTCTGGAACACGGCGCTGAATGGCGGCCAGTTGGCTTACCTCAACAACCTGACCGCCACCAACGACGTTTATCCCACCCAGTTGCTGCACTACCGGGATCCGAATAATGATGTGGGCGATGTGCATATCCGCTACATCAACGGAAGCTGGCTTTTGACTTATTTGTATCCCATCGACACCTTGGGCAACTTGGATCAAGCGCAACTCGTCACGCTCGATTTTCTCCACTGGGTCTGGCGCAAACCGGTTCACGCGCCTGTGACTGCCCCCGATCAATTGATAAACTGGTTTGATCTGGAATACACTTGGGACCCCTTCCTGAACCAGTGGCGCTCAATTTGGGGCTTCTATGGGATGCGTTGTTCGTTGTCTGGTGACACCTTCAATTGGCAGGCTGCTAACCCGCAAATTGCGATGCCAGACCCTGGCACTTATAATACCTTCAGGGACCCCTCGATAACGCAGGTCGGCTCGAATTCCTGGCAAATGGTCATTACAATGGACAAAACCAACGTGCCTTCCGGAACCGGTGGTTCCATCGGTTACGCCACTTCCAGCAACCTCACCCAGTGGAATTTTCAAGGCGACCTATACTTCCCCGGAGGGCGGGGTGCCCCCGAAGTGCCCACCTTGTTTCAGATGGGCAGCCGATGGTATCTCCTCAGCAGTTGGTATAACAACGCAGTGGGCCGCCCCAGCTATGCCGTGGCAAATTCGCCGGCCGGGCCGTGGAGTGAGTTCACTCCCAACAGTCTCGATGGCAAGGATGTCTGCGCAGCCACTTCCGAGGCCTACGGCACCAACCGCATCCTTACCGGCTGGATTCCTCTCTACGCCTGGATCAACTCCAACCAGCACTGGGGCGGCCATCTTTGTTTCCCTCGCGAAATCTTTCAGCTCACCAATGGGGTTTTGCGCTCCCGTATGCCGGCAGATTTCGCGGGTAAAATTCTCGGACCGCAACTGTTCCCCGGCCTGGCTAGTCCCAGCACAAAATCCGGCAATTGGGCCTATCAAAACCTGGGTGCCCAGATGGACTGTTATTCAGGCAGCGGTCAAAGCCGGACCATTCTGCCCGGCTTGTTTGACCGCTTCGAGGCCGACACCACCTTCACGCCCGCCACCGGCACCAAGCGCGTGGGTTGGTTGGGCGGCTGGCAGGAGTCGGGCAGTTTTTATGAGGTTGGCCTCAATCATACAAATCAGACGCTCTTTATCCGCATTGCCGATGGCACCATCTACGGCGACCTGAGCGTGCCGGTCGCGCTCAATGCCTCGCATCGCCTGCGGGTCATCGTTGAGCAGGATATGGTGGAGGTGGTCTATGACGAACAATTCACTCTCGCCGCGCGTATTCCCACTAAGCTGCGAACGACGTCGCTGGGGCTGTTCGCAGAGGGCGGTCCGGTTAGCTTTAGCAGCGTAGCCGTCAACCGGCTCAAGAACCTGGAAAATATTCCGGTCCCGCCCACCACAGTCACCGCCTATGAAGGTTTCAACTACGCTTACGGTGATCTAAACGGTAAGGGAGCCAGCACTGCATCCGGAGATTCCATCACGCTTGGCTTTGGACCGTGGAGTGTCTATTCCGATGGTTTTCATGTTGATGGCAGCTTCGGTTCACCAGCGGGAAAGCCGGGATCTTATGCGGGCAACCTGGCCAATCCCCGCGGCTCCGGTTTGGGCAGCAATCGTGCCGGAATGATTGCCACCAACTTGGCCATGGCCAGTTCGACGCTGACCCAGACTTACGGAACCTCGAACGGAATGGTAACGCTGACCTTCGCGATGGAATATGGCTACGGCAGCAGTTTCGCGGGTTTGGAACTCAGCACCGCTGGCGCGAACACCATGTTTTTGGGTGACGGCGGCGGGGGCACCTTCATCGTCAGCGGATTCGGCGGAGCCACTCAGGATACCGGGGCCAATGCCAAATCGGGCGTCCGTTTCATCCAATGCGTGTTTAGCTCCAACTCGGTCGTTTATACCGTCTTCGACAGCGCCGGAGTGCAGCAGGGCACAACGATCACCCGGACAATTACAGGATTTAGCTTCAATACGGTGAGACTGTATCTCGGTGCCGGACGCGCCGAAGGATTCGACGAAATCACACTGAATGTTAGTCCGCAGATGACCACAGTAACTTCTTCGGGAAACAACTCCACCTACGGGACCACGGTTAGTTTTACCGCCACGGTAACCCCGCCGGCCGGTGGCCCGCCCACTGGAAGCATGGTATTCACGATAGACGGGGTGCCGCAGGCACCTGTCCCTGTTGTCGCTTCCGGACTCAATGGCGTCGCGACGATTTCCACGGCTTCGCTTCCTGTCAATAACGGCATCGCACACACCGTAACCGCTCAATACTCGGGTTCTGATTTTATTGATGCGAACGGTGGCCCCCTGAGTGGCGGTCAGACGGTCATTCCAAAGCTGCTGACAGTGTCGGGTCTTACAGTAAGTAACAAGGTGTATGACGGGACTACGCTGGCAACGCTGGGCGGCGCGGCAGTATTGCTGGTGCCGGAACCACTGGGGAGCGGAACCAGCAGTGACGGACGGCCCTACACGGGCGATGCCGTGATTTTGGGCGGCACGCCGACGGGGACGTTTGCCACCGTCGGTTTGGCCAGCGCCATCCCTGTGACCGTGACCGGCAGTTCAATCAGCGGTGCTCAAGCGGGCAATTACACGCTAACGCAACAGACCGGCCTGTCGGCCAGTATCAACCCCATAGCCGTCATCAATGTTCCCGCCAATCAGCCGAACATCATTGCCGGCGTGGCCGCCGCCAGTGCCGGCTATCAAATCAGCATTACGGCCGGGGTTTACACAGAAGCGGCCGAGATTATTGTCAACCAATCGAATGTGCTCATTACCGCCGTAGGTGGCCCCGTAACGATCCACGTTCCAACGAACGCAGCGGCGGCAGCGGCAGTAGCCAGCGGGGTGACCGGGGTTGTCTTCAGTGGTATCAAGTTTGAGCGGGCGACTTCACAATTTAATTATAATCAATCGGTCCAACTGAACCGGGCCGCGTCGGCAACATTCACTAATTGCACATTCACCGGCCCCGGGCATGCCACCGGGGCAATTCTCTTCTACGGTGCGAGCGCGACGTTCGACCGTTGTGCCTTCTCAAACTTTCTCTCACTTTCATGGTCGTCCGCCATCCAGCTTGAAGGGAACGATGCTACCTCGACCAATTCGGACTTGATTGTGCGCAACTGCACGTTCGACACCGGCTGCAATGGCTGGATCAGAAACTCGGATTTCGGCACCACCTATCATCCTCCCCGCATTGGCCAGATAACCGTGAGCAATTGCACATTCAAGGCGGCCCTCAATACGCAGCCGTTGCGGCTTTATGCCAGCCCCGGTGTTATTAATTTCCAAACAAACAAAGCGCTCCTTTTTCAGGATTGCTCGTTCGAAGGAACGATCGGTGGTGAAGCCGTATATTTTGGATACTCGTCCGGCATACAGCCATTGTCGCTGACGTTCAGCCGGTGCGTGTTCAGGGCCTACAACAGTAACGGCAGGATGATCTACGATGATCTGCCTGCGTCCACGGTGTATGAAAACTGCCTGTTTGCCGGAGGGCAGCATCAGACCGTCATGCGGTTCTGGGGTGGCCCGCCCAGTGTCAATTTCTATTACTGCACGATGATCAATGAAGGTTGGGTTGGTTCCCCGTCGCAATCCACCTTTATTGATGGCTGGGATAATGGCCGCACATTCAACATCGTCAACTGCCTCTTCCGCTCCACGAATAACTACACCGCAGGCTTCGTCGGTGACGCCGGAAGCACGACGAACCGCAATTACGCGGTTTCCTATTCAGTCATTGACCACGCGACACCGGTGGGCGCGAAGGCCCAGATCACGGCTGGCACGGGTTGCTACACGAATTCCTCGCTGGCCTCGGCCTTTGTTAACCCGGCCAGTCGTGATTACCATCTCGTGAACGGATCGCCCTGGGTGAACGGTGGCATTGACCTCGGTTACACCTTGGATCTCGACAAGAATTCCCGCAATCAGAACGGTGCGCCGGACATGGGCGCTTACGAGCTATACGTTGCCCCGGTGCCGCCCAATCTCAACATTGCCTACAATGCGGGCAACATCGTCCTAACCTTCACCGGTGTTCTCCAGTCTGCAGGCCAGGTGCAAGGCCCGTTCACCGATGTCCCCGGAGCCACCAACCCGTTGGCGGTAATACTATCGAGCACCAACCTGTTCTGGCGTTCCCGCTCGCCGTAGAGAAACTCAAACATGCTGTCATAGTGAAAAACTTTTAATAACTTCTTGTGGTCGAGCATCTGGTGGCTGGGGGGAAATGTTTTTCATAAAAATACTTTTCGAGGTCTTAGCGCCGTGACAGGCACGACGCATCGCGGGAAGACAAATGAAAGGATAGCATGGTATGAAGACGGTGAATTTGGATCAGTATGCGGACCCGAATGTGCTCCGGGAATTTTCACCCCGGATGCTGGTGGTGCTGATGGATGAAAGTTTTTTGGCGGAAGGCTTCGGCGTGATGAGCGGTTGCCAATCTCCCCACGGGCGTTAAGCCGGCCAAGCTGAGGCTTTATACCTTTGGGGTGAAAAACTTTAACTGTCCCTTGCATTGCTTGAATGGAAGGCGGCGGGCTTTTGCGAGCGTCCAGCCGTAGGGGCCGTGAAACCATTTGGAGCGGTGGCGCTGCACGCAACCGGTGATCTCCGCTATGCCGACGATGCCGCCGGTTTCAAAGGTGTCCGGCAGATGGGCAACGTGGTAGTGGCGTTTGATGTATTTTAATTCCTCGGCGGTGAGGTGCGCCCGGCTCTTGCCGGTGTGGATGAGGACGGGGCCGCGCAATTTGGGTTCCCAAATCCGGTTTTCAATGTCTTTATAGCCGTTGACAATGAGCCAGGCCCACGGCTGACGGATGGAAATGGCCTTCAGCTTTTTCAGGCCCGGCGTCCAGCGGGCGGCAGGTTTTTTGGATCTGCGTTTCATGTGGAAATTTAATCCACAAACGGGTTAGGAAAATCCGTGGTGAGTTGCAATATCTGCCACGACGCATTCACCACGGCATGGACCGTTTGTTTTTGCGCACGGCGAACGTGTCGCGGGCTGCGCAAGTCCAAGGTGAATCCGCCTTTGGCATCCGACGGTGGTATCATAAAAATCAGATTTTGCATGCCGTTCGGGTGGAGCAAATCTGAAAGTCGGTCATAATCGGCAGAGCAGGTTTTATAAGCCGATCCTTTTTCTGATTTCTCAATCCGAGTCAGTATGTTTTTGGCCTTGAAAACCTCCATGTCTCGCTGGTTAGTCCCCCGAAGTTTGCTCAGTTCAACTTTGGAATAAAGGGTATTCATTTCATCACTGCGAGTTCCATGCAGGGCGTTGATCAGTGCCTCGTCCACGGCCAACATTCGCTTTGCCAGATCGGGTTTGTTCAAACCACTATTGACCTCCAATACATCCCGGACCTGCCAAACCAGTGCAAATAATTCTATTTGTGCGCGCGCCGCAGCGGGCAGTTGTAAGGCGTTGCCGGCGGCAACCCCATCCAGATACATTTGAATATTCCAATATGCCTTGATGGCCGAAAGCATGATGAATTGAAAACAGCGGTTGTTGATAATCTCTGAACCGTAAGTTACCAACCGCTTCTCATCGTGCGCATAAATTGGCACGTGAGATATGGGCGTATGCATTTGAAAAGCTTGCGAGGGGGTCTTGCTGAATACCTTGTAGATTTCCCGCAGGGTTTCCATGGCCTGCTTCACCTGCTCTTCCTCGCTTGGCTGTGGCTTGTCTGTGCTCATGGCTAAAGGCTCACGCAATCCTCTTTGGTGAAATCATTTGGGGTGGCGACGGTGGTGGGCAGGCCGTCGTGGTGATTTCGAATCGGCCGGCCGGTTGACAAATGATTCCTGAAACTCTTTTTTGGTAATCACTGTGTCATAGCCGCCAATGTCTTTCGGGTCATGTTTGACGATGCCGGTGTAGCTCAGACTGGCATCCTCGTAACGCTTGAATTTGAAAACCGCATCGTTCATCAACGCGCTGTTGAACAAATCCAGGCTGACCAACAACCCGAAATCTTTCTTCGTCAAGCCGGTTACCTTCTTGAATAAATCCGGTTCCAACTGCGTGATGATGTCCTTCAAACACCGCTCCCGATAATCCGTCAGATACATGAAAATCGGCACGCGCGTTGCAAATTTGATGAGCTTTTCCTGAATCTGCCGCCGCAAGTTTTTGTATTCCTTTTCCGCCTCGGTCAGCTCCTGCTTTTTCTTGGCGGAGATGTCCTGGTCGTTGGCCTCCTTGCGGGCCTTCTTCACGGCTTCGGATTTATTGATGATGGTTTCAATTTCCTGATTCAAGTTGCGGAAACCTTCGATGCTCATCAACGCCGCCATCGCGGCCTTGTTGTCCATGAGCCGTTGCAACGTGCCATTGTCCACGTTCACCAGCAATGCACTTTCCCAGCGCTTGGCCAGCAAGGTGGCCGTGGTGCCGCTCGTGGCCATGTCCAGCACCCCGGCGGCGTCTATCTGCTTCATCGAGCTGCCGTCGTAGGCCAGCACCGGCAGAAAATGGATGAACTCCGCCACCTTTTTTTCGACGTTGGATTCGTCCACATTCAGGCGGCAACTATATTCGGCGATCTGGCGTAGGGCGCGGTCGGGCGCGAAATCAAAGACGTAACATTCCTCTTTGATGATCTGCTCCTGGTTGGGGGTCTTGCTGTCAGGATTCTTAATTGACCACGGCGACTGCACGCGGAACGCCGCCTGAAAATATGTCTCTGGGCTGGACGAATTGCGGAGCATGAAGATCCCCGTCCACGGCTTGACCGTGACGCCCGTGGTCAATTTCCCGCACGACAACGTGATGGTCTTGGTCTTCATGGGATCATCCATGATTTCCAATACCGGCGGCAACGCCTCCGCGCCGATGCCGGCGGCACTGCCGGCGGCTACGATCACCCGATAGTCCTGATAAAACGTGTTTTGTTTTCTGGCGAGGAGATTCCGCATGGCGTGGCAGGCGGCGACGCTGGGCAGAAACCAAAACGTGTGCGACAACAAATTCAACAGCCGTGCATCCGAGAACGGCATTGGCGGTTTTTGCGCGCCCAGTTTCAGGTTGTCCATGCTCGTGGCCTGGAACGCGCCGCGAATCAGATCCAGCCATTTCTGAACTTCATCCGCGTAGGCGAATTTGGCGCTCTCGCCGATGCCGGTGGCGGAAAAGAAGACGTTCAAATCAAACTCATTGAACTCACCCTGCGACGCAATCTCGCGGATGGCCTCCGGCATTTGATAGGTCAGTAACACCATGCGCGGCAGCGCGGCGTAGGGATTGTTATCGCCTTTCCAATCCTGCTTGGCGCGCTGCTCGTCGGAATACGTCCAGTTAAAAATCTGCTCCTCAATGAACTCGCCCGAGGCGATGGCGCGAAATGGCGTGCCTGACAAATAGAGGAAATGGGCAGTTTTGATCGGCAGGATGTCTTCGATTTCCTCATCCGCCTCTTTGAGGAACTCGGCGGCCTGACCCGCTGCAAACTTCACTTCGTTTTCATCTTCCGCCTCAAACAATTCCTTGGCGTTGGCGCGCCAGGCGCCGTAATGGTATTCGTCCAAGATGACGCAATCCCATTTGGTGGCATGAACCCAGGCGTTTTTGGTCTTGATGCCGCCGGTGCTGGGGTTGCGGCCGAGATAATCCTGGAATGAGCCAAAGCACACGAGCGGCTTTTTCTGGTTGGCAGTTTCAAATGACACCCCGCCGGGCTTGATGAACTGCCAGCCTTTGAAATCCACATGCGTTTGCAAATCTTCCTGCCACGCATTTTGCACCGCCGGCTTGAACGTCAACACCAAAACTTTTTTCCAGCCCAATTTCAAGGCGAGTTGATACGCAGCAAAGGTTTTGCCGAAACGCATCTTGGCATTCCAGAGAACATGCGGCGGTTTGCCGGAGTTTTCCTTTTTGAAACTTTTGAAATAAGCGGCCGTCTGCCGCACCGCCGCATCCTGCTCCGGCCGCATTTTGAAATCCAGTGAGCGGTTTTCTTCGTTCAACTGCCCGCTGCGCACGGCGATGGCGGCGGCTTTCACCTGCGCCACGGAGCAGCGGAACCATTCGCCCTCGGGATTTTTCACGCCGTTGATCCGCAACATCCGGTGAACGTCGCGATCGGTGAACACCGAGCCATCATTACGCATGGCCGGCTCTTCCAGCAGGATGCGATAGGGCAGTTTGCCTGGACGCAAAGTCGGGTATTGCGCAGCGACGCGGCTCCGGGCGTCCACCGTCGTGTAGCCGACTTTCAGAAGCCCGGCATACTGCGGATGGGTATCCTCGTAGGCGTAGATGGTGGGCCTTGGCTCGGGCCGGGGCGGAAAGAAATTCTTACTCATCGGTTTCCTCCATCGGACGAACCATAGACTCGATAAACGCGATCTCGTCCTTATTTAACCCATATCGCTCATAGAGATTCTCGTCGGTCCACTTGCGGTTTAGTGAAATATCGGGAACGAAGGCATAGACATCCTTCGCTGCATCCTGTGTTCCTTTGCGCAACGATACGAGAAAGCGGACAAAACGTGTTCGCAGATATCCGGCGTAATGCTCGGCCTTTAGTTTGCTATCGAACCTTCCAGCGACTAAATACGTCTCCGAGCATGCTTCTCCAGGTTGTGCAATGATTGGTCTGCCCATAAACATTGTCTCAACTGCAGCGCTGGTGCCTTGAACGCGCGTCAACAAGACCTTCCATTCATCAATCCATTCCGGGTGCTGTTTAACATCCGAGCGGCTGATCCAAGAAATTTGCTGGGATCCATAAAACTTGACCGCCTGTTTCAATCCTTTGGGTGACTCTGCGCCATGGAAATTTGTTGGAAAGCCAAAAGGTTTCCTGCTTGAAACTCGTTTTTCCAATGTTGGCTCAGGCTCGCCGTTAATGCGGAAAGCGCGAACTTTTTCGAGAATTGAAACCGCCTCGTTCCGGCGAACTAGAACGTCAAAGGCGTCCAAATAGCGCTTCATTGGCTGGCCCAGCGGCGAACCATCCCACATCGTTTGCACCGAGCAGGCACCGGTGTAGTCGCGCTCCCACAAGAAGTAGGAAACCCCGCCGCGAATTTTCACGCCCGGAAACAGGTCGTATAACTTCGGGTAGTCAACGAGGTGTGAGATGCGGCGATCATGGAGCATGGTATCGCGAAAATCATCCAACCCTTTGCCGCCAGCGAACCACCGGGACGGAATAATCATCGTCAGGTAACGCGGATTGAGTTTTTTGGCCTGTTCCACAAACAGGTGGTAGATTGGGCGCGCGCTTTCGCCAAAACCACCATCGCTCAACTGATACGGCGGATTGCCGACGATGACGTCAAATTTCATATTGAAAATATCCTCCGGTTTTTCGGTGTGAATGAATTGGTAGGCGTGGGTTTCCAGTTCGTCGCCCCGGTCATGATCCTCCTGGCTGGCACCACAAAACTCACAGCGCCCGTCTTTCCAGGTATGCTCAATGCGCTTGAACCGGATGTTGCCTTGCTGATTGTCGAACCCATCGCAGACGGAATATTTGCTGTTGGCGGTTTTGGAACAATACGTTGATCGGCGCGCGATGTGCGCCGTCAGTTCGGTGATGGCAATGGCGAAAATCTGTTTGGTGAAAATGTGGTTGGCCCGTTGCTGCGGGTTGGGAATTTTCCTGGCCAAACCTTTCATCAAACGCTTGGCAATCTCGCGCGGGAACACGCCGGATTTGCAAAAGGGATCTAGGAAACGCGCATTCTGGTCCCGCCAGATTGCCGGCGGCAACTGATCCAGAATTTCGTTGGCGACTTTCGGCGGCGTGAACACCTCGTCGTTGCTGAGATTGGCGAGACACGTCAGGATGTCCGGGTTGTAGCCGCCCTCGTTAAGCATGGGCCACCTCCAGAAAATGCGTCGGCGGGAATTCCTTTTCCGGCTTGGGAATAAACACGTCATCGCCGAGGTCGGAAAACAACGGAAGTTCTTTCATGTGTTCGTGCGACAACAATCCGTGGAAGGTGAAATCGCGCCGCTTGAGCTGGTTGCCGTTGACCGGCGACCATTCGGAAAAAACGATGTAGGCCGGCTGGTCGCCCACGGTCTTGAGCGTCAGCGCATCGCCCCAGATGATATTCCGCTCCAGAATGAACCGGACTGCCTCCCGGCAGCCGTCCTTGGTCTTGTCCTTGAACAGCCGGCGGTAATTTTCATCAAAGATTCCCAAAAGCCGTTGCCGACAGGCTTGGACGTTATCCGGCAGAATATCAATGCCGTAGATCGACGAGACGGCGAGCACAGCATAGCGCTCGTATTCCAGTTGGGATTTGGCGTAGCGTTTTTCAACGATGCCGAGTTTGCGGCGCAAAATCTCAGCCAGAAAATTGCCGTCGCCGCAGGCGGGTTCCAGAAAACGGGAATCAATGCGCTCTGTCTCGGATTTCACCAAGTCGAGCATGGCATTGACCTCGCGCGCGGCGGTCAGCACCTCACCGTGGTCGGCGACCCGTTCTTTTGAGATAACTTGTGGCTGCATCGAAAATTGCTGGTGGCGAAGATTAGCGACGGAGGGCGAAACTTGCGAGCGGGATTTTGCCGGCGCGCGGACGGTGGCCTTTGACGCTCGGCTACCAGCAGAAAAATTTGACAAAAATTGAACGTGGTTGGGCAATGGATGGTTGGCGTCTCAAAAACGGGAAAATTATTTTACCCGCTATTTTTTAGCCAATGAAACCAAACACGGCGGGCTGACCGCTGCTTCATCATCAAAAAGACGCGATTATGGGACATTCGCTGATCGGCAAGCTACCGCGGACCAAGGAATGGGACGAAGTCAGCCGCATCATTTCCGAGGGGGCGGACCCGGCTCAGGTGGCTGATGCCACCTTGAAAGCGGCGGAATTGGCGATGGCGTGGGTGCAAAATGACGCCGGTTTTCGCGAGGCGATCTGGCTGCTGACGCAACTGGGCGTTGCCGGCACCAAAGACCATCCGCTGACGCATCTGGGGCAATATGGTCTGGTTCGGCCCGAAGCGAATTCGGTGGTGGATGTGGTGGCCGACCTGTGCAATTCCTTCGAGCAGGCGATGGCCGAATCCCGCGAGCGTTCCGATTTTGGCGAAGTTTCCCGCCGCGCCCTGGCCGGCGCCGTCACCGGTTATTTGAATGAACGGCTGGGCGGAATGTTTGAGCCGAGCAGCCAGGAAATCGAATCGGCGATGAAAGACATCCGCAAGCCGAGGGTTTTCGCGCAAGTTTACCAGTCTTACGTCGGCGGATTGACGAACAAATCGCTCGGCTATTTTTTGAGCCGGGAACTGGCGAAGCATCTGGGGCACCGGTTCCAGACGGCCAACCAGAAACGGCAATTTGAATCGGCGCTGCGAACTTTGTGCAGCGAGTCGTCGGTGGTTGTGAAAAAATATGGCGCGGAATGGTTCGCCAAACATTTGAAGGAGGAAGGCGGGGATATTTCGCGCGAGTCCGCCGAGGGTTTCGGCTGGTATGGAATGCAAAAGATGCGCGCCGAACTGGCGACGCGGGCCAAGAAAAATGGAAACTAAACTGGCATATTATTGCGGTGGCCTGACGCCCGGCGCGCAGCCGGACGACTGGCAAACCAAGGGCTTGAACTTGTGGCCGAAGGCGGGCCGGACGAATGTCAACCTGGAGGTGACGCAGCTTTACGACAAGTTCTGGCGGGACGTGCCCGCGCATTACGAAGATTTTCTGGAAATCGCCGCCTACATTTACAGCGGTGATCAAGCGCTGGAGCGCGTCGGAAAGAACGACGTGGATAACATGGGAACGCGCTGGCGGCGGACGTTCCATTATCACATTCCGGTGCGGGTGCCGGAGTTCTGGGACACGCCGGACGTGAAGCTGGCCCTGCGGCAGACGCTGGAATTTCTGACCGAGGATTATTATGACTTCACTTTCACGGGCGCGGCGCACGCGCCCGCTGTGCAAACTTTTCTGGGACTGGAGGCGGCGACGGGAAAATTCAGCCGACCGGACCGGCTGGCCCTTTTTTCCGGCGGGCTGGATTCGCTGGCGGGCGTGGTGCGGGATGCCATCGGGGAAAAAAGCAAGCTGCTGCTGCTGAATCACCGGTCGAACGACAAATTTTCACCGCTTTACGAAGCCCTGTTTCAACAACTGGCGGAAAAAGTCCAGCCCCGGCCGTTGTCCCAGGTGCGCGTGCTGATCAACAAGCACGCCAGCCTGAGCGTGGATTATTGCCAGCGGGCGCGGTCGTTTTTGTTCGCCGCGATGGGTATGACGGTGGCGGCCATCCTGAAACTGGATGAACTCACCTGTTATGAAAACGGCGTGGTGAGCCTGAATCTGCCGCTCTGCGGTCAAATCACCGGGGCCAAAGCCACCCGCACCACGCATCCGCGCGTGATCCGGGGTTTGGAAAAGTTGGGCGCATTGCTGGCCGGCAAGAAGGGTTTCCAAATTCACACGCCGTTTTTCTGGCATACCAAAGGGGATGTGGTGGCTGAAATCTTGAAAGAAAAGTGCGGACCGCTCATCGCTTCCTCGCGAAGCTGCGCGGGCACCATCCTGCGCTCGAAGGTAAAACCGCATTGCGGGGTTTGCTCGCAGTGCATAGACCGGCGGATCGGCGTGATCGCCAATAGTGCCGATGAGTTTGACCCGGCGAGCGGCTACGAAATTGATGTTTTCAGCGACACCCTGCCGAAAGTCGTGGACAAAATCATGACGGCGGAATTTATCAACCGCGCGTTCGAGGTGGAAACGTATGCCAACGCCAATGAATTCATCGGCGAACAGCCGGAAGTGGCGCTGGCCCTGCCTTACCTGGGCGGGTCACAGGCGAGGATGGCGGAACGCATCCTGAAATTATACAAAAAGCACGCGGCCGAGGTGGAAACGGCGCTGGAAGCCATGCAACTTGCGCAGGCGAAAGCGGGCCGGCGTGGCAATTTGCCGGCGGACTGTCTGACACGCATCATGCTTGATCCGGCCTCCGTGACGGTGCTGCCAGTGGCGGGTGTCAAACCTGAAGCGCCATCCGTGGCCCCGGCAGGCGAAATTGGGCGGCTGCGGTGGGACAATGATTTCAACGACGTCTATGTCGGGGGAGTTCATTATGATTTAAGAACCCGTGACGCCGCGCGGCATTGCATCCGATATTTGGTGATGATGGAGGCCTTTGACAAAAACTCCGCCCGACATTTGGAAAAGGAAATCAACAAGCATGTCCGCGAACAAGTGAAGCGAGACGTGCTCAAGCCCGGCTCGGATGGCAATCTGCGAATCCAGCATTATTTCAGCGGGTCAGACAAAATTTATCTTCGTTTGCACAAAGAACTCGTGAAGCCCGCCGGGCGAAACGGTTGTTTTTATCTTCTGGTATTCTAGTTTTCCCAGTTAACGCTAGTTAACTTAGCGCGTTTTGCCCTGTGTTTATAGGGCGAAACGCGCTTCTTTTTTCTAACGCTGTCACCATTCGAAAGTCCGCCTGTTCCGGCGCAAAGTTGGCGCCGTGAGACCGAAATATCCGGCAACAACTCTTCTGAAACTCGCCGCACTGCGCGTGGCGCTCGTCGCCGTGCGCCTGCCTCTGCGGTTCACCAGCGCCTGCACCTGGCATCTGGAGTCGTGGCGGTCACGGCTGCAAACGGCCATCAACACCCTCTCGCCCAGTTGACTCGCGAACTTTTCCAAATAGTCACCATGAAAAAACTTCCCAAAAAACTCCTGACGCCGACGGCCCGCGCCGGTTCGCAATCAGGGCGCGGCACCTCATCCGTCGTTCCGACACCTTCTCCCCAGAGCGGAGAAGGACAGATTCCGGCAGGTGAACAGTGGCTGGATTCAAATGGGGTCGGAAAACGGCTGAAGCTAAGTCCGCGCACGGTTTCGGAAATGGCGAATGACGGGCGGCTGCCGGCGTATCGCATCGGGATTTATCTGCGGTTCAAGTGGGCGGACGTCGATCAGTTCATCACCGCGAATTGCAAGGTGGCAGCGCCACCGGCCATCCGAGCCGGACTGGCCATTGATTCAAAAACTTTTTCGACACCTCACCCCCGGCGCTGTGAAGGAAATCAGTGCGCCGCACCTCATCCGGCCGGCGGCCACCTTCTCCCCAGAGCGGAGAAGGACAACCTCCCCGTTCGAGGCGGAGAGGGAATGAATTTAGGGAGGGGCCAATGAACTCGCGAAACAAAGGGTCCTTGCGGACGGGCACCATCAACAGCCGCAACAAGGGGAAAGTTGGCGAACGGGAATTTGCTGAGTTGCTGCGGGCACACGGCTTTGACGCGCGGCGTGGCCAGCAGTTTGCTGGCGGCACTGACAGCCCGGACGTGGTGAGCGCCGCGCTCGACTGGCTGCATATCGAAGTTAAGCGCGTTCAACATCTCAATCTGGCCGAAGCCTGCGCCCAGGCGCGGCATGATGCCGCCGGCAAGCCGTGGATTGTGGCGCATCGCAAGAATCGCGGGCCGTGGTTTATCACGCTGGATTCGGACGCGCTTTACGAAGTGCTGCGCCAGTCGCTTACACACTTTGATCTCTGGCCGTTTGCCGGCCCCCGCGCCGTCACGCTGGATGCGGAACTCTTTTTCCAGTTTCTCCGCGAAATCCAGCGCAAGCGGTTCACCGACGATTTCGGCTACGTGCTGCCGCCGGACCAGGCCACCCGCATCAACACGCCTGACCTCAATTTCAAAAACGGCGCGCACGGCGTGTCGCGCCCTGCCGAAACAATTTCCGGTTCGCACGTTGCGACACCGGGACAACAACAAACAACAACCAAGAAAGAACAAATAGTATGAAGATCGCAAATCCTAACTCCCGCTTTGAACCCTGCCCGGAATTCACCGGTCCCGCGGTCATCGTGGATGTCACCCCGCTGCGCAAGGAGCAAAGCCAGTTCGGCGAACAGGAAGTGTTCCGCGTCGTTTTCGAGGTGGACATGGACAAGCCGGATGGCAGCCGTTTCTGCGTCTGGTCGCGTCGGATGACGCCGACGCTCGGCGAGAAATCCAATCTCCGCAAATTCATTCGCGGGCTTTACGGCCGCGATTTGACCAAGCCGGAGCTGGCGAATTTCGACACCGAGGTGCTGATCGGCATGGGCGCGCAACTGGTGGTCGTTCACGAGCACAAGGACGGCGAAACCTACGCGAACATCGCGGCCTGCACGCCGGACAAGAGCGGCAATCCGCTGAAACCCTCCGGCAAATATGTCCGCCTCAAGGACCGTCCGCCGAAGGACGGCGCCGGGCAGGCAGCGCCTGCGGGCCATCACGGCGGTTATCGCCGGGCGGAACAGGCCGGCAACAGCGGTGGTGACTTGCTCGCCACCAAGATTCACGTCGGCAAATGCACGGGCCTCGAGGTCCGTGACCTTTCGCCGGAACAGGTCGGGGCGCTGATTCAGAATTGGCTCCCCACGGCGAAGGCGAATGCCAAGCCGACCGCCGATGACAAGCGGCTCATGGCCGCCCTGGAACATTGGGCCGTGACGGCCGCCAATGATGGGGCCAACGACGACGAAGTGCCTTACTGAAACGTGAAATGGAAACCAACTGGCTGGCGTGGGGAGTTTGAGCCTCCTCACGTCGGCTGCTACGAAAGGAAAATTTTATGCAGACCATTGTATTTGATGTGGAAACCGGGCCTTTGGCGGAGTGCGAGTTATCAGCGCTACTCCCACCGTTCGATCCGGCGGAAGTTAAAACGGGCAATTTGAAAGATCCCGCGAAGATCGCGGAGAAGATTGCCGAGGCCGAGGCGAATCATCGCCGTGACTTCATCGAGCGCGCGGCGCTCGACCCGCTCACGGGGCGAGTCATCGCCATCGGGATGCTCGACCTGGAGACGGATAAATTCTTCATCATCGGCCACGATGATGAAGCCCGGACGCTCAACGAGTTCTGGGAGGCCGCGCGCGGCGACATGGGCCGCATCAATCCCCTGATCGGCTTCAACATCTGCAACTTCGACCTGCCGTTTCTGTATCGGCGGTCGTGGAAGCATCGCATCGCGGTGCCGTTCGGCATCCGGCGCGGGCGTTACTGGGGCGACCAGGTGGTTGACTTGCGCGATGCGTGGCAGCTCGGCGACCGGCAGGCCCGTGGGTCACTGGATAGCATCGCGAAACATCTCGGGGTGGGCGCGAAGTGCGTGCCGCACGGGCCAATGGCGGGGAAAGCCATCAGCGGGGCAGACTTTGCCGGTCTCTGGCAGAGCGACCGCAAATCTGCGGAGGGCTACCTCCGCAACGACGTGGAACTCACCGCCAAGATTGCCGACGTGCTCGGCGTGGTGGTTTAAGGAGGCATCTATGATTCGCACTCTCGACAAGCTCTGGTTCCGGTTTTTGGGTGTCGTGCATCGGTGGACGATTCGGCAGGCCGAAGCGCATTGTCGCCGCGAAAAGGAACGCCGGTTCCGGCGCCTCATGGTCCTTGCGGACGGCCACCATTGGAAAAACTGAGGGTTTATGAACACCAACACCGCATACGCGCCCGTCGTTTTGGCCCAAGGCACACGCCCGGAAAAAAGCCCGCTCACGGCGCACAGCCGTGGGCGGGGTAGCTGGGATTGCCTACGACAGATGCAAATGTATCGCCGTCGCCCGGATGTTCTGGCCGCCGCACTCCGCGACATGGGCTTCAACGAGAGCGGTGACGAAGTCGCCGACGATCAGGGCGCTGACAACCAACAAAACTGAAATGAAAATTATAAATGACACATTGCCGGGTTTCACAATGCCGGATGCCGAGTATAAAGCGCTGACCAACGCGGTGCTGACGCCGGAAAATCTTTTCCACGCGTCGGCACAGGCCGGTCGCAATTGTTTCCTGACCGGTGCCGGCGGCACGGGCAAGAGCACGCAGCTCCGCGAATTCATCGAAGAATCCACGGTCGCCGTGGATGTCACCGCGCCGACCGGCGTGGCGGCGCTGAATGTGGATGGCATGACCATCCACCGGTTTTGCGGGATGATGCTCGGGCCGGAGCCGGGCCAGCCCTTCGAGGAATATTTCCAGAAACTGAAAGATGATCCGCGCCGATCCATCGGCAAAGGATTTCAGCGCGTGCGCGACTGCAAGGTGCTCGTCATTGACGAGATTTCCATGTTGCCGGGACGGCAACTGGATTTTGTGGACTTCCTGTTTCGCCGCCTGCGCCGACGCGATGAACCGTTCGGCGGCTGTCAGGTCATTGTCACCGGCGACTTTCTGCAACTGCCGCCTGTGCGGAAAGGTGAGGCGGAGCCTTACGATTGGGCCTTTCAATCCCGCGCCTGGAAGGAAGCGGGTTTCCGCACATTCCTGCTGGAAAAAGTCCGGCGGCAAGATGAACCGGCATTCGTCCGCGCACTGGCAGATTTTCGCGTTGGCCGCGTATGGGGCGATACCGCGCGCATTTTGCAGTCCCGCGTGCGGAGCAATCCGCCGTCGAAAATGCCGCGCTTGTTCACGCACAACGTGCAAGTGGACAAGTGGAACAATTTTCAACTGGGCGAGTTGCCCGGCAACGAGGTCGTTTTCAAGGCCATTGAATCCGGGCCGCAGCCGCATCTGGATTACCTGAAAAAGAATCTGCTGACGCCGGAAATTCTCCAGCTCAAGCCGGGGGCACTGGTGATGTTCACCGTCAACCTGAACGTGAAGGACCAGCGCGATCCGGTGTTCGTCAACGGGCAGGTTGGCATCGTTGATCGCATCGAGCGCGACGCGGTGTGGGTTCACACCGAGTGCGAATTGCTCCGCGTGGAACGGTTCGACTGGATTTATGACCGCAACGATCCGGACTCGGCCAAGTTCAGCCAGTTTCCGCTGCGGCTCGCGTGGGCCATGACGATTCACAAGGCGCAAGGGCTGACGCTCGAAAGTGCTTACCTCGACATCCGCGCCGCGCGCGAGCCGGGCCAGGCTTATGTGGCCGTGTCGCGGGTGCGGTCGCTGGCCGGTTTGCAGTTCAAGGATTGGTTCAAGGGCGTCCACGTTTCGCCCGAGGCCATCGAATTTTACAAGTCCGTGTCGGACGGACCAACCATCAACAACTAAAACACAGTTATGAACAGACATTATATCAACGCAGGCGACAAGAAAAACCGGGTGGTGGAGGTGATCCCCCTGAGCTTGGGATCCGTGAATGGCTTGGAGCGTTACACCCTCGTCGGCTTTGAGCCCGACGGGACCGTGTGGATGCAGGCAAACGATCTGGGCATCGTGCCGGAACAGGCCGGACCGCTGCTGGATCATCCCGAGTCCTGGCTGATTGTGGATTTGAAACACCAGTTGGTGTTTCTGAATTTGCGGATTGCCGTGAAGCTCATCGAGCCGGCGGAGAAGCGCGAAAAATGGCTGACCTGCGCCGGACACATGTTCAAGGAATATCAACGTTTCCACGCTTATGACGCCACTCGAAACCATTGAATCGCTGCTGGGCACGGGCACTTTTTTCGTCCCCTGCGAATGGGGCACGAAGAAACCGCTGGTGACCTACACCGAGCGGCCCTTCGAGGCCACCAAGTCCGACGCTTACCGCGCCGTGCTGAACCAGCCGCAGGTGAACCTGGCGGTTTACCTCGGCAAAGCGTCAGGCGGATTGTGCGCGATTGATTTCGACGCCGATGAAGATCTGGCGGCGTTCCTCGCGCTCAATCCGGCGCTGGCGGCGACGACGCGCTCGCGCGGCAGCCGCGGTGGCATGGTGTGGTTGCGCGTCGAGGGGGAATACCCCGAGAGTTGCAACCCGGAGCACAAGCATTTCGAGTGGCGCGCCGATAAGCGGCTTTCGACGATCCACGGCCGGCATCCCGCCGGCATGGATTACACGCTGACGGTGAACGCGGTGCCGCTGGTGGTCGCGTTCGCCGACATCGTGTGGCCGGAGGATTGGGAGTTGCCCTGGAAGCGCGGCGATGACGCCACGCTGCGCAAACTTTACGGGGAGCCGTTTTACACCAACGACAAGGGCGCGCTCACCGGCATCAACGAAGCCTATTGGGCGGGCATGCACGCGGCGGAGAACGAGATTCTTTACGAGCCGGACGAACAGGTCTTTTACCAGTATTCCGCCGACAGCGGGCTTTACGAAATCGAATCCGCCGATGTGGTGCGGAAAAAGATTTCGGCGCGGATGCTGGAGGCGTCCCGGCAGTCGAACACGTTCGATCTGCAAAAGAAACGCTCGAACACGACGCTGAACAGCGTGGCGTCGCACCTGCGCGGCATCGTGGAACGACGTGGCGTTTTCGCCGAGAAACGGCGGTTCATCCATCTCGCCAACGGTGTGATGGTCTTCAATGAAGGCAACATCGAGTTGCAATCGTTTTCGCCGGAGTTCCGGTCGCGCAATCGGTCGCCGATCGCGTTCGACGAGAACGCGAAGTGCAACCGCTTCCTGGATGAATTGGTCCGACCCGCCGTGCATCCCGAGGACGTCGAGCTGCTGCAGAAGTTCGCCGGCATGTATCTGCTCGGCTACAACCCGGCCCAGCGTTTCCTGATCCTCGACGGCGAAGCCGGTCGTGGCAAAACGCAATTCGCCAATGTCATGCAGGGCATCGTCGGCATGGCCAACGTGACGCAGCTCCGCACCAAACACCTGGCCGAACGCTTCGAGCTATACCGCTACCTCAAGAAAACGCTGCTGGTCGGCGTGGATGTGGAGGCGGATTTCCTGAGCACCAAGGGCGCGGCGGTGATGAAGGGATTGGTCGGCGGCGACTGGTTTGACGCCGAACAAAAAGGTGGCACCGGCAGCTTTCAGCTTCAGGGCAATTTCAACGTGCTGATCACGTCGAACGCCCGCCTGCGCGTCCGGCTGCAAGGCGACCTGGGTGCCTGGCGGCGCCGCATCAACATCGTGCGCTACGAAGCGCCGCCGCCGCCGAAAATCATCTACGACTTCGGCACCTATCTGGTCCGCACCGAGGGCAGCGGCATCCTGAACTGGGCGCTCATGGGCGCGCAGAAGGTGCTCAACGAAATCCCGGAGGCCGGCGGCGACTTCATCCTGACGGAACGGCAGCGCGGGATTGTGGATTCGCTGCTGGCCGAAAGCGACAGCCTGCGGAATTTCCTCCAGGCCCGCGTCGTGGCCGATGCCGAAGGCGATTTGACGGTGACGGAAATCGTCGAGGCTTACGCCGCTTACTGCCCGGAACGGAAATGGCAGGCGCTGCCGATCACCGAGATCCAGCGGCAGCTCGAAGGGCTGATGCTGGACTTGTTCGGCGTGAGCAAGGCCCACGGCGTTGAGCGTGAGGAAAAAACCCAGCGCGGTTTCCGGGGGGTGAAATTCCGCGACGAAGCCTACGACGTATGAGTCTTAACCTCGAAAAATTGGAAATGGTTCGCAAGCTGGCCGGCGGTGTCGTCCAAGCCCGTTGTCCCGCCTGCGCCGAAGGCGGAGCGGACAAAACCGGCAACCATTTGCGGATTCAGCCCGACGGCCGTTTCGGTTGCTGCGTCCATCCGAAGGACGGCGACCACCGGAAGCGGATTTTTGCTTTGGCCGGCGCTCGCGACCGGCAGGCCATTCGCGTCACCGTCGGCGGGCCGAAAGTGGCGAAAATTATACAGTCCGACGTCTTGGGACGCTTGGGACGGGTATTTTCAACTCCAACCGGAACCACCTCACCTAATATTACTACCGTTGGGACGCTTGGGACGCCCCAATATATCTTAGAAAGTAATCAGCAAATAATAATACATACGTGTAAGGACTTTCCAACAGGCGTCCCAAGCGTCCCAGAGCAACAAGTCGCGTTCGACTTCAAAACACCCGTCCCAAGCGTCCCAAAATCGGAAGTCTCGCCCGACTTGGAAAAAGGCGTCCCAAGCGTCCCAACGGAAAAATTGCCTGAACCGCTGTCTCACGTCGGGGAAAAGCTGCCTTACCTGACGCCGGGAGGGACGCTGGTAATCCCGTTTGATTCGCCGGAGCGGTATCACTGGTGGAAACCGGATGGCGAGCGGTTGTCTGTCGCCGAAACCATGACCGAAGTGAAAGAAAGGATTAAAAATGCCGTTACCATTTGAAAAACAGCCTCGGGAATCGGAAAAAGCATTTGCCGCGTTCAGTTTGTATCTGAGCCAAGGGCCGGAACGATCCATCGAGGAATGTGCGCGAAAGCTCCTAAAGAGTTCACGTTTGCTGCGGCGGTGGGCCAAAAAATTCGACTGGCCGGCGCGAGTGGCGGCACATAGCGCGCACCTCGCTATCGTCGAGCGCGAAGCGATCGAGGCTGCCGCGCGCGGCAAGGCGGCGGAATGGTCGAGCCGGGAACAGAAGCTCCGCGAGACGGAATGGGAGATGCACGAACGCGCGATCGCCGCCGCCAAGCGTGGCTTGGATGCCTATATGACCCGGGACAAGGTTTACGCCAACCTTGCCGACATTGCCCGGATGCTGGAAATCGCCAGCAAGCTGGGCCGGCTGGCGACGGGCTTGGGCGACGGCGAGCGGCGCAACGGCGACGATCTGCCGGCCGTCCGCGTGGAGGTCACGGTCGCGCTGGAAAAAATCTACGGGGATCCGTTGCCCGGCGAACTCCTTGCGGAGGGCCACCAGCAGGCGAAGCCTGCACCCACCATTGTTGATGTCGAGGAGGTAAAACCATGACACCCTGGGAACGCTATTTTTTGATGGGCCGGCGCGCTGGCTGCCCGAAGGACCAGATGCACCGCTTTGAGCAGGCCGACGTAATTTTGCAACAACGGCAACTGGTCGCCAGTGCCGCCGCGCGGTTGTGCGATTTGCCGGACGGGCCGACGGCCATCGGCTACGGCGGCGCGCGCGGCGGCGGCAAATCGCATTGGTTGCTGGCGCAGCTCGGGGCCGACGATTGCCAGCGCGTCCCCGGCCTGAAATGCCTCCTCCTGCGGAAAACGGCCAAGTCCAACATCGAGAATTTTGAAGACTTTCGCCGTCGTCTGTTCACGCGGCTGCCGCATGAGTTTTCGGCGTTCCGGGGCGTGCTGACGTTCAAGAATGGTTCGCGCATTGTCATCGGCCACTACAAGACCGAGTCGGAAATTGATAACTACTTGGGCATTGAGTTCGATGTAATTGCGGTCGAGGAAGCCACCACCCTCACCGCGCGAAAATATCAGGACATCACGACCTGCTGCCGGTCCAGCAAACCAAACTGGCGGCCGCGCATTTACTCAACCACGAATCCGGGCGGGATTGGTCATGCCTGGTATCGGACGCGGTTCGTCCTGCCGTATTTGGAGAAGCGTGAAACCGAGACGCGGTTTGTGCCGGCGCGCGTGGCGGACAACTCGTTTAACAACCCGGAGTATCGCAAGGTGCTGGAAAATCTGACGGGCTGGCAAAAGCGGGCCTGGCTGGAAGGTGATTGGGACATTGCCGCCGGCCAATACTTCACCACGCTTCGCCGTGAGATTCATGTGGTGAATGATTTCGATGAAACTCGCGCCCGCGATTGGTTCCTCGCCTTGGACTACGGGTTCGCGCACTACACGGTCGCGCTGCTTGGTTGCACGGATGGCGATGGCAATATGTTCGTCGTGGACGAACATGCGGAACGGCTATGGTTGCCTGAGCGGCACGCTGCCGCGATCAAGGCGATGCTGGCCCGGCACAAAATTGGCGACCGGAAGCTGGCCGTCACGGATCTGAAACGGATTGTGGCCGGCGCCGATGTGTTCTCGCGGCAGAGCGATGGAACCACCATCGCCGCGCAGTATGCGAAACACGGGATCAATTTGCGCTGCGCGAACACTGACCGCGTGAACGGTTGGGCGGAAATCATGTCGCGGTTCGGTGACGTTGACGCCGGCATTCGAGCGACGCTTTTCATTCATGCGCGCTGTTCCAGGTTGCTGGAAACGCTTCCCTCACTTCAACACGACCCGAATAAAGCCGAAGACATTTTGAAGGTTGATGCCGATGAGGATGGCATCGGCGGGGACGATTGCGCGGATGCGCTGCGGTATCTGGTGGCCACGAAATCCCGGACGATCACGCAGCGGAAGTTGCGGGGATTATGAGTCTGGAGTCGAGAGGTCGCTGACC
>TBL_comb47_HYPODRAFT_10001174_pt1 | contig 34155 bp, 33 predicted proteins | sample TroBogypolimnion_40_FD_10682 | JGI IMG/M metagenome (IMG submission 10682)
AACCCCACTACCCGGACCTTTGGTGCAATGTTAAGGGCAAGTTTCTAAAAACGATTTTATAAATTTTAATAACATTTTAGATATGAAAAAAATATTTATAATACTTGCTGTAGCAGTATTCGGTATTTTATCTTCCTGTAAGAAGTCCGAATTTGCAGCTGCATATCCAAATCCTGCTAAAATTGCCACTACCACGGTAGAAAAACAGTTTGCCGGATTTATGCAATCAAATGCTGCCTATATTGTCCCCAGCTACTGGAACTACTTTGTAGATCTTAGAACCTCCCTGTTAAACTATACCCAGGTTATTGGATGGGTTAACGCTCCCGGACAGTATGTGGCACCAGCTTCAGGTAATAGCGATGTTTGGAGTAATTATTACACATTTCTAGCTCAATACCGGGCATTCCAGGATGTATTTGCAGCACAGAGCCAGGCCGATCAGACGCTCAAAAGAATCTATATGATTGCTGCTACCATCTATTTTTATGATTATACTGAAAGAAGTGTTGACCTTCACGGAGATATTCCCTGGAGTAAAGCCGGTATGATCATTCCTAATGGGGGAAATTATGGTATCTCTTACGCCCCGTATGATAAAGCAACTGCAATCTACACAACAATGCTTGATGGTCTGAAAGGTTTTTCGGATGAACTGAACTCAATTAATGTAGATGCAGGAGTACAGACACTGTTTAAAAACCAGGACATCGTTAATTATGGTTCAATGAGTCTTTGGAAAAAGTACTGTAATTCATTAAGATTGAGAATGTTGACCAGGGTCTCCGGAGTATCTACCCTGAGTTCCAGGGCTTCCAGCGAAATGGGTGCAATTCTTGGAAACTCCTCCTCTTATCCTATTTTAACAACCAATAGCGATAATATCCTGATTAATGTTTATTCGCAGACCAGTGGTTTTAACTCACAGGGATGGCAGTCCGGATTGGAAAGTGCCGGCTGGGGCGGAAATTATGCCGGAAAAACGATGATTGATCATATGAACGCAAATAAGGATCCGCGCGAAAGGGTGATGTTTGAACCCGGAGTTGGTAGTCCAGGCGTCTATATCGGTGTCGATCCGTTGGCAAATAGTAGTGTTCAGACAACTATGGTCAATGCCGGTATCAATGCACTCTATAACCGTTCGACTTTAACCCGTAACTGGTGGTTCCCCGGAATCCTCCTTACAGCTGCTGAAGTCCAGTTCTATGTTGCCGAATATTACCAGAAAGCCGGCAATTCCGCCGCAGCTCAGGCAGCTTATGAGAATGGAATTACCCAGTCGGTGAATTTCTTCTATAGTGTTAGGGCATTGAGTCAGGACAACACTTCAGGTGCAGTAACTCCAACCACCCCTGCCGAAATTGCTACTTATATTGCAAGTTCCGGCATAAGCTGGACTGCCAACGCCGGCAAGCTTCAGTTGATTGCTACCCAGAAATGGATTCATCTGAATATTTGCGAACCATACGAAGGCTGGGCAGAATACAGAAGGTTGAAGTTGCCAGCGCTTTCATTCTGGGCAGATACGTCTAAACCAAATAATTCACTGCCTCCGGCAAGGTGGATTTATCCGGCTGACGAAGAAGCAAATAACGCTGCTAATTATGCTACTGTTTCCGCACAAGACACGCCAAGTGCCAAATTATTCTGGGATGTAAATTAATTACCAGATTATTGAATTGAAAAAAGAAGGTGTCTCATTCGTTGAGATGCCTTCTTTTTTTTAGGGAATTCAGAGATTAACTATCGGAATATTGCCGAAAAAAGGGAGAAAAGAATGATCATTCTTCACTTCACCGTAGGTAATTCCTGTTTAAGAGAAGCACGAAAACCAATAGCTTCGCTCATGAGAAAAAATGGACTCCTACATGCCAAACCCGTCATTTTTTCCTGGTTGGGACGATGAATAACGGAATAGTTGTATGATGCAGAACTTTTTCTGTAACGCTTCCCAATACAATATTTTCCAGCCATTTCCGGCTATGGGAACCTAGCACAATAACATCTGCAGACAGGTTTTTGGCGCTCTTTAAAATAGCTTCTGCAAAATCGCCTTCAGCCACGATCGTTTGAATAGTTGGTTCACCAAGATGTATTTTCGTTTTATTCAGAAAATCAAGGGAGGCAGTTTTTATCATCCCGACGACATCCGGCTGTAATGGATCGGTATTCAAATATCCGGTGAATCCCATGATCGGTGAATAATCATCGGCATTATAGTAGACCGGATCTGAAATTACATGTAATAAAATAACCTTAGCCCCTAATGCACTGGCAAATTCAAATCCCACTTCTGCCACTTTTTGCGCCGTTGGCCCATAATCCAAAGCAATCAATATATTTTTCATCTTATTTCTATTTATGATTAAAAAAATTGGAGATTTACTCTGTTGGCTGTTCCTCCTCCAAATCATGGTGATCATCGCCTCCTAAACTAAAGTAGTTATTCTCTTCATCTTCCAACCCAATAGGCTCACTATAATCATCCGACTCGACTCCTGATATACCTAAAGAGCTATCAGATATGTCGTTAACAAAATCCTTGTCATCGCTGATGATAAATTCTTCCGGGTCTGCTGAATTATCTGCCCGGGATATCAGGTCGGGATCTAAGTCCTTCTCTTCGTGATATTTGCTGTATATATCATCCACAGCAGGGTATAAAGGATAACCCTCCTGCCCGTTTACCTCTTCGGGATCTGTCTGCCTGGCAAAAAGATTTTTCCGATCATCTTTATTTTTCATATTCCCGGATAAATTAAGTTACCTCTAAGTTAATCAGATTTCGGCCAAAATGTGCCAGAAAGCCAAAAAAAACACACCATATTTCCTTAATTTGATGTATCTTTAATTAGGTTAATCGATACTCTCTCATCTGAATTTATTCAAAAGGGATATCGATCAGTACAGGAACTTAAAAAATGGAGGGAATTGCAATGAAAACAACAAACTATTTTGCATTATTGATCTTTTTTGTCATTCTTGGTATTGGAGTTGCATTTGCGTATGCCGATTTTGGAGCTCAGGCTAAAACAGAGGGGACCGTTATAGAAGTGATCTCCTTCGTTATCGCCCTTATCGTTTCATGTTCAATTAAGGTTGCAGATCAATGGGAGAAAGCAGTAGTACTGCGACTTGGAGGATTTCATTCACTTAAAGGCCCTGGTCTGTTTTTTATTATTCCGGTCATTGATACGATTCCTTACTGGATTGACATTCGGGTGATTACCTCTTCTTTTACGGCTGAAAAGACCCTGACCAAAGACACTGTGCCGGTAGATGTTGACGCTGTGCTGTTTTGGAAGGTTGTGGATCCCAAAAAAGCGGCACTCGATGTTGCCGATTATAAAAGCGCAATTAATTGGGCTTCCCAGACCGCCCTGCGTGATGTGATAGGCAAAACTTTACTCTCAGATATGCTCGAAGGGAGGGAAAAAATCAGCAACCAGCTTCAGAAGATCATTGATGAGCGGACTGAACCCTGGGGAATCAATGTCATTTCGGTCGAAGTCAAGGATGTCCTTATTCCTCCTGCATTGGAGGATGCCATGTCTATGCAGGCGCAGGCAGAGCGGGAACGTCAGGCCCGGGTCATCCTTGGTGACTCTGAACGGCAGGTGGCCCAGAAATTTGAAGAGGCTGCAAAATCCTATTCCGGCAATCCCACTGCATTGCATTTAAGGGCAATGAACATGCTTTATGAAGGACTGAAATCCAACTCCACGATTGTGATTGTTCCAAGCACTGCCTTGGAAACCATGCAACTGGGAGGTCTTGCGGGATTGACTGCAATGACCATGGGAATTTCACAGGAAAACCAGAAAAAAGAGTGACAAAATCTATCCTTCTCACACGTTAAAACGGTTAAACAAGGATAATTATGGTCTCCTTATTGGAGACAGAATGAGTGATCAATAAGAGGATCTTTGCTTAAATGAAAGGAGCACTGAGTGTTCTGCTAGTCGGCTTTCGTATAGACGGGGGGTGTTCCCGTCTTGCCCGAATCTTTACCGATCATTTCAAGTACCAGTTTGTTTAATAACTCCTCAGCATCTTCGTATGATTTACAGCTTTTAAAACTTTTTAAATTCGTAAATTTCAGATCTGGTTTATCCAGAAAACTATTCAATAATGGGGGTTTCTGAAGGCTGATTTCTAAGATTCTGTTTTCTAAGTAATTGAAATAGAATTCTTCATGTCTCGCAATAAAAAATTCTTTACCGGATTTACCGGATGGTGTCAAATAGGAAGCTGAATAAACGATATAGACTCTGTTGTCCGGAGAACCATAATAATATGCAGGATAAGAAGTTTTCAAATACGTTTCATTCGCTTTATAAATCAATCTTACTTTTCTCATAGACATTAGTGCGATTTATGATTCTAATTTGTAAAGATAAAAATATTAAGAATTAAAAAAAAATCATGCTTTTATTCACAAGTGAAACTATTACCAAAAGACCCGCCAGATTTAAATGTCTGGACAGCTCATTGATAACAATGGTCATTATACCCAAAGTTGGCCTTTGGTACAATAGCCACTGATAACAGAATCAATTCATAAATTTTTGATTATTTGGTCCCGGGAAACCGATGAAAGACCCGATTCTACGATAAAACTCTTTATTTACAGGATCAATTTCAATCGCCCTGTTCATGTCGGTTATTGCACCTGAAAGATCATTGCAGCAATATCTTGCTACTCCCCTGCTATAGTATGCATTAGCAAACAATGGATTGATCTCGATAGCTTTATCAAAGTCAGTAATTGCGCCGGCAAAGTTCTTAAGCATACCTACCTTTAAGCTGTTCTCCGGAATTAAATAATCGGGTTTTCCCGATACTATTTCGTCATTTGTTATTGCATATTTCATTTTCTTCCATCTGTCCTGAAAGACCATTTTTACAAGACCTCTGCTATAATACGCGTTAGAGTGTCTGGGATTTATTTTGATAGCGGTATCATAATCCGAAATTATACCCTCATACTTATTGAGGTGGTCATTTATAGGGGAACCTCCTGTCAAGGATTTCATCCCATTTCGAATGGTTATATTATTTTTATTATTTCGTTGCCTGCTTTTAACATCACTATTTTGTAAAAGATTCTTTGCAAGTCCTCTGCAGTAATAAGCATCGGCAAAATCGGGATTTATACAGATTGCTTTATCAAAGTCCGCGATTGCGCCATCATAATCGATATCTTGATTGTTAGCTAAATAGCCCTGCATTAATAATGTCTCAGTTAAAGTTGATTTACACTCTTCCAAATTTATAGCGGATTCAGCCTTGCCACTCCTAATCTGAGGATAACTTTTAGCAAGTCCGCGCGCGTAATAGGCCTCAGCAAATTGAGGGTCAATTCCAATGGCCTTGTCAAAATCAGCGAATCCCCAATGGTTATCCTGAGGATAATTATCGGGACTTTGCAATTTATAATTGGCCGGATTCAGGTTTTGGGTGTTCGAGTGAAGGCAGCTTCTTATAATGCCACGGATAAAATAGGCTTTTGCAAATACCGGATTTATCTCAATTGCTTTATCAAAATCGGCAATTGCCAATGCATAATATTGATATCCATAATTCAGCGTAATAGTTATCTTCCGGGGTGCCTTCGTCTTAAAATGATCAATAACGGGAGTTTTACTAAAATCAAAGGTTGAACTCTCCTGGAGATGAGTAGAATTCTTTAGAATCCCTCTCCCTAAATAGGCCCGTGCAATTTTCGGATTCAATTTTATCTCTTTATCAAATCGCAGGAAAGTTTCTGCATAATCTTTTTTGACTATAGTTGAATTTCCTTTATTAAAATATGGTTGTGCGACTTTCATTTATTAGTGTAGACTATTTTAAATTGTTGTCAATTTAGTCTGCGTTTCCACGATTATTATGTTGTGCTAAGTTTTTTCCAGAAGATGAAGATAAATAAATTTACAACATAGGTTAAAATATTTACTGTAAAATAAAATGTAAATATAGTCATAATTATTACACATTATCTATTTTTTTATACAGGTAAAGTTTTAATTATAGCTTAACTGAACTTTTTGGATACTCTTTTCGTTCCGTCATTCAAATAAGTGAAGAATTATATAACTAAAAAACAGCTAAATAGAATATTTTTTTTCCGGCTCAGGCATGGTCAGGAGTGTAATAAGCCGTTTAAATAGTGTAAAATAATATATCTCTATAAAATGATGCATATTTACAGAGCAGTAAAATTATTAAACAATCGTTTTGTAATAGGTCATTCCGGTTTCACTCACCTCAGATTAGGGAGATTAAAAATGGCAAAATATATGCTGTAATTTAATCCGGAATGATAGCGTTGGAGTTTGGGCCGACTGTAATTCATTTTCATACACTCCTTGATCAGCACTCCTTATGTTTCAAAGGATGCTTTTCTTAATCCTCCAGAGAGTACCTTAACTGATCAAGCATAATCGGTATATCGTCAGGGTCAACCCCTTGTTTAATAAGGTTATAGACATCTTCGTCAAACGCCTCCATAAAATCTTTTTCAGAACTGTCTGTATCGTTAATACTTTTTTTGTAATATTCGAGAGCTGCCTTTCTGTTTCCCAGACACCATTGTACATGTCCCATATTAAGCAGATCGTACTTGTTGGGATGATCACCAATCAGCCGGTCAAAATATTTTTCTGCCTGATCAATTCTTCCAAGTAAAAATGAGCACCAACCAATTGGGCGCCATATTTTCTTGTTCCCCGGGGAAAGGTATTCAACCTTATAATAGGTCTTAAGAGCCTCTTCGTAAAGATTCAGCTCCATTTGACATTGTCCGATCGAAATCTGCAGGGTCAGGTTGTCAGCCTCCAAAATCTCAGCCAGCTGATAGTATTCAAGAGCTTTAGCTGGTTTTTTCAGATTACGGTAGCACAAGGCTATTTTCTTGTATGTCCAGAGTTTATTTTGATCAAACAAATCAGCTTTAAGGTAAAAATTTAAGGCTTTTTTATAGTCTCCCATTTTTTGGTAGCAAAAGGCTAATTTCTGAAGCATTTCAGCATCGTCAGTCTGCTGAAGGAGCAATTCGAAAAGGTCAGCGGCCTCATGGAAATAATTCTTGGCAAAATTAAACTCTGCAATATTTCGCTGCATTCCGGGGTTGTCAGCTAATAATTTAGAGAAGGCAAATTTATTGTGAAAGTCAAATTTCCAGGCAAATATATCCTCAAAATCAGCATGTTGAGGGTGAATCTTAAAAAAACGATATATATCTCTGATATATTGACTAATAATTATCTCCCCGTTTTTATTTGGTGTCAGAAAAGATCCGTCCTTGGTAATTTCATCCATTTGCTCAGCTTCAGCTTTTAAGGAATCGGAAACCATCTTTTTATAATCGGGCGGAATATTCATTATACTAAAATAAAATGAATACTTATCCGAATTGCAAAGCATCGAAGAATTCATGATCAATTGTGTAAAAGCTAAATCTTCGGAGGACTCTTTATTAATTGGATTTCGTATAATTTCAGGGTGCTGAGGTGTAAACGGAATAAACCAATTGGCCAGTTCACTGAAGAAGGGAAAATGTTTTAGCATTGAAAATGAGCCTAAAAATACATCCGCACCTTCGAGCTGCATCTCCGTTAATTCTTCCATTTTGCCCATTAATCCAGGGGCATCTTTCAATATCTCCTGCCAGGCAGGATTCTTGTCCTCGGTCAATCCTTCCCCCAGCATGCTCTCAATACTCAGTTTGTTACGCAGATTTGGACTCAGCTTAATCATTTCGGGAAAGATCTCATCCTGAAGCTTCCGCTGTATTTTTTCGGTCTCTTTACTCCGGATAAACTGAAGAATCGTTTTTTCAAAATTAGACCTGAAACGCTGATCCTCAGCAAAGATTTGCAGCCTGCCTGTGATGGCATGGAATAAAGGCATGCGCTGATCGTAAAAATAAATCCCGATTACCAGGCCAATTAAAGCCCGTTGACTCACTTCCTCATCCGAATCTTCACAAACATTAAAAAGTAGTATAATTTTATGCTCATCGAAATATCGCATGAGAGTGAGCGTGATCCCGGTAATAATCAGAGATTTTTCGTAAAAAGGGGAGTCCTCATTTTTAAGAAATGATTCAAGAAATTGAATTTCATCCCCTGTCAGACGGTCAACAAACCAAAGATGATAAAATAAGGTGAAGATTTTTTGTAGATGCAACTCGGATTCCAACCGTATGTCGGAAGACTCCGGTGCCGAATTGGCCAGTAACGTCCTGAGCTCCTTTTGAATGGAGTACTTTTTCAAATCCTGGGAGAAGCCACCCAAATTGGTAATATAGTGCTTTGTAAATCCTCTTTTTTTCTGATATTCAATAGATTGTGAATATTTCAAACGCAGGTTTTCATAGGTCATATCTGCGAGTTCGAAGGTGGATATCAATAAATGCTCATATATCTTTTGTCTTTCGGGGTCGTTAATACCCTCAATGGTGTATTTGAGCATATATTTGTAATTTTGCTCCAGACTGATATATTGTTCATGTAATTCCGCAAGACCGGTTCCTGAGATCAATTGTTCGAGTAGGTCGAAGGCTGGCTTCAGTTTTCTTCCCGACAGGAGATTACATATTTGGCTATATTTATCTTTTAATTCTTTTTCTGTCATCTTCGCCTTTGAGTTATATCATCAAATTTACAAGAAAAAACAGTGCCAAACAAGAATTTAGCCAGCTGATTATTTTATCGGTGGTGAATTTCTATCTTTATGAAATTATAATTGGAACCTAACATCATGAGCACACGATTTAGAAGTAAAGAAATAAGCTGGTTGTCCTTTAATGAACGGGTTCTTCAGGAAGCCTCCCGACAGGAAGTGCCTCTCATCGAAAGACTTAAGTTTCTGGGGATATATTCCAATAATCTGGATGAGTTCTTCCGGGTTCGCGTGGCCATTCTCAGACGCCTTGCAATGGTAGGACAACTCACATTGGCAGAGGGTGGTAATCCGCGTGAAGTGCTGACCCAAATTGAAGATATTGTCGTTGAACAGAGTAATCAGTTTGAGAAAACCTATAATCAGATATTGGAGGAACTGGCTGCAGAGAATATTTTCATCGTCAATGAAAATCAGCTTACACCTGAACAGGGTGACTTTGTTACCAGATATTTTAAAAGAGAGGTTCGCCCCCGGATTATGCCAATAATTCTCAAAAAAGGATCTAAAATACCGCGGCTGAGTGATGACGCTATCTATCTTGCTGTAGATATGGCCAAGAACAGAAAATCGGAATATGCACTTATTGAAGTGCCCACAGATTCTCTTCCAAGGTTTGTTATTATACCTTCAAATGATAATTCGACCTACATCATTTTATTGGAAGATGTTATTCGCTACGAATTGGATGACACCTTTTATATGTTCAACTATCATAAAATTAGCTCCTATATTTTCAAGTTGAACAGGGATGCGGAGCTGGATTTGGATGATGACGTAGCCGAAAGCTATGTTAAGCTGGTTGCAAAAAGCATCGTTAAGCGCGGAAATAGTGCACCTGTTCGCTTTGTTCACGAAAAAGAGATTCCTGATAATTTACTCTCATTTCTGCTCAATAAACTGAATTTTAAGAAAGAGGATGTCGTAATCGGGGGAAGCCGAATCCATAATTTTAAGGATTTTATGGGATTCCCCCAGGTTGGAGCTGAGCATCTTTACTACAAGCCTATTAGTCCGGTCAGACATAAAAAAATAGTTCATGGCCAGACTTATTTAAATAGCATCAGCAAAAGTGACATTTTATTTCATTTCCCCTATCACTCGTTTTTTCATTTCATTGATTTATTGCGGGAAGTTTCCATTGATCCCAAGGTGACAGAAATTAAAATTACCGGATATCGGATGGCTCATAATTCGCATGTAATCAATGCCTTAATCAATGCTGCAAGAAATGGCAAAAAAGTAACTGTCGTTCTTGAACTTCGGGCCCGCTTTAACGAGCAGGATAATATTGAATATGGCAATATGCTGGATAAGGAAAATGTAAAAGTGATTTTGGGGGTTCCCGGGTTGAAAGTACATTCCAAGTTGTGTCTGATTATTCGGAAAGAGGACAAAGAGTCAAAAAAGTATGCCCTGGTAGGAACCGGAAACTTCAATGAAGTGACTTCCAAAGTATTCTCTGATCAGCTTTTATGCACTACAGACCAAAATATTACGCGGGAGGTTACCCGTGTTTTCGATTTTTTTGACCGGAATTACAAGATCAGCAGATTCCAGCATTTGCTGGTTTCCCCGTTTACCATGCGTAAAAAAATCGTGGCAATGATTAAACAGGAGATCATAAATTCAAAGGCAGGAGCCGAGGCTCGTATCTATTTGAAATGCAATAATTTGGTTGATGTTGAAATTATCAGCAGAATTGAAGAGGCAGCCAGATGTGGCGTTGATGTCAGACTAAATGTCAGGGGGATGTTTTCGATGTTCACTTCCAGTTCGGATGGGAAGCTGGATATTCCTGCCATTGGAATGATCGACAGGTATCTGGAGCATTCGAGGCTGTTTTATTTCTTTAATGGTGGCGACGAAAAAGTGTATATCTCATCTTCAGACTTTATGACCCGGAACCTGGACAGGAGGGTGGAAGTGGCTGTCCCTATTTATGATCCCGAAATAAAGGAAGAGCTGATCGATTTCTTCAATTTGCAATGGCAGGATAACTCTTCCGCCAGAATTCTGGATAATGATTTGAATAATGTTATCAAAAATCAGGGTAAACTGCCTCAGGTAAAATCTCAATTGCAATTCTATGATTATCTCAGGGAAAGAAATGCCAGGGAACAGGGATGAAAATGATCTCAGGCAGGAAATATTTACTCTCAGAATCAATGAAATCGGGCTCTGGAAAAGGGCTGTTATAGCCGATCAAGTGCTATTTAATCAGCTATATGGATATATTTATTCGGATGATCATCGTTTGGCATGGCGATCATGCTGGATTATAGACAATGCTTCTGCTGATTGCCCGGAATTGCTTTCGGACAAGCTGCCGCAGGTCATTGAGGCACTTGTTTCCACAAGAGACAGGTCTTTGAAAAGGCATTTCACCCGCATTCTAACCCGGTATACCCTTCCGAAGGAGTATCTTGTCGTTCTGGTCAATAAATGCTTTGATTTACTACTCCCTTCTGAACCAGCAGCTGTCAGGGTATTTGCAATGCAGATTCTTTATAATATTTCGTTACAATTACCTGATATTAAAGGAGAATTGGTTTCTGTTATTGAAAATATGAGAGAAGTGGAGGGCTCTGCAGGTTTCCTTAACAGGTCAGGAAAACTTCTACGTAAACTTCGCTGCTAATGATTCATGAAGGAGCTGAAAAAGGCGACTGAGGTCACTCCCCAGATCAGGATTGAAAGAAGCATATATGGGATAAAGTGATGATTATGTTTGAAATACTTATTCCCTAATAAAGCTCCAACCGGAATTGAAAGAATTACGGGAGACAAAATCACGAGTCCCCAAATCCCCAATCGTTTGCGCATTAGGACAATTATTTTATTCCTCTTTGTAAATTTTCTGGCCATCATCCGTCTGGCCCGTCTGCGCGTTAACCACATTTCAAATCTTACTTTAAACTGTACCGGGGTGAAATAGTAAACTGCAGGCCATAATAGCTTCAACTCCTTAAACATAAATCCAAAGAAGTAATAATAAAACAAGAATCCCAAAATTCCTCCGGCCTCCATGAAGAATATGGTCTCCCATTCATTGAGCTTAAGTCCGTATGAATAGGGTGTTGCCCAGAAATATTTAATACTGGCCACCAGAAAAACACTTAGTACTTTAAGGATATACTCCATATTATACAAAAATAACAAGAAACTCGGCTATTGAATAATTTGATTTGTTAAAAGATCCTAACCATTGCTTTCCGGAACTCTATTCCAACTAAAATTGTTTGTTGATTATCCCGTGATTAAACAAAAACCCGATTTCTTTGTTCGGGTATAAATGGAAATGACAATTACATATCTCAGTTTGTACTACGGTTTTATTGCCCTTGTTTTGCTCACTTGCAGCTTTTGGGTTAAGCCTGGAGTTAAAAGATGGCCCTACTATATTATGGTCATCTCCATATTTGCCATTGGGGGAGTAATGGTGAAATCATATCTCCTTACAGTTTCAGCATTTTTGGCTGCTTTGGTGATTATCTACAGGTTTCGACGACATTTTGAAAAAAACAGATCCATTGAGGTCATTCTGATTCCGGATCGTGATGATCGGTTTCTAAACTATTTTCTGGACTATTATAAGGATGACATCGCAAAATATTTCCCCCGGTTTGATTTTAATATTGAAGAGGAGTTTTTAGTCGCTTTATTATTTTCAAAGATGGAGACCGTCGGATTAATTATCGCTGAGATTAAGAATGAAGATACATTAAGAATATGCATTGATTATATGGTGCCAAAATATCGTAATTCACAATTAGCCAGAACTTTTTATCAATGTGAGTTGCGCTGCATCGATTTTTTGGGCTACAGGCACATCTATATTGAACCACAAAGTAAAGTGCATAACAACTATTTGGAAAGAATAGGTTTTAAACTGGTTGACGGAAAATATGTAATTTAACTGTCTAAAAGACACCTAAAGTTATGTATTATTGTAATAAGTTCAGGTTGATCCTAAAATTTACAGTATAAATTGTCTCCTTAATCAGAGGTGACTGAAAACGAAGGCAATGATAAGCTTTTGGTATTCAATTAAATATCTTTAGACTTATGTCAAAGGAGTTCATCAGTTGTCTTATGCATGTTGTGATAGGGACTTATCATCAGAAGAACTTTCTTACAGCAGAGATCCGTAGCCAGCTCTCTGCCTATCTTTCTGCAGTTGCCAAGTCAAAAGGGATGCTCATGGTTGCACTTGGCGGAACCGAAAATCACATCCATTTCCTTATATCTCTTCCGACTAAGCTTTCAGTCGAATCGGCGATTATCCCTATTAAACAAAGCTCGACCACCTGGTTAAGGCAAAACTTCGACTCGCTTCGTTCATTTAGCTGGTCAGCCGGATTTGCCGCTTTTTCCATCAGCCGATCACAACTTGAAAGCACCTTGCTCTTTATTCAAAATCAGGAGCAATATCACTGGAAAAAATCTTTTCAGGAGGAATACCTTGAGTTCCTGAGTTTTCACCATCTATCCTATAAAGAGTCAACTCTTTTTGATGAATGATGGGCAAGAGAGAGGTTGGCCCATCTAATAATTTTAATGAGCCAACCTCTCTCTTCCAAGGTATTTCCGGCTATCTCGAAACGTATTGTTTTTCGTAATACTTTTCGTAAGCCCCTGAAGCTACATTTTCGAGCCATTCATTATTTGCCAGGTACCAGTCGACTGTTTTTTCGATTCCCTCCTCAAACTGAAGCGAAGGGGCCCAGCCAAGTTCGCGCTGGATTTTTGAAGAGTCTATTGCATATCGCAAATCGTGACCTGCCCGGTCCTTAACGTAAGTAATCAATTTTTCACTGGTCCCTGATTCACGTCCCAGTTTCTTATCCATTGTTTTGCATAACTGCCTGATTAAATCAATGTTAGTCCATTCGTTGTGTCCGCCGATATTGTAAGTCTCACCATCTTTACCTTCGTGAAACACCAGATCAATTGCCGCAGCGTGATCTTCCACATAGAGCCAGTCCCTGATATTTTCACCTTTCCCATAAATTGGGATTGGCTTGTTTTGGCTAATGTTGTGAATAGCCAACGGAATAAGTTTTTCCGGAAATTGATTTGGACCATAGTTATTTGAGCAGTTTGTGATCACAATGGGTAATTTATAAGTGTCGTGATAGGCTCTTACCAAATGGTCGGAACTTGCTTTGGAGGCAGAATAGGGGCTGTGAGGATCGTACGATGTTGTTTCCAGAAAAAGGCCTGTCTCTCCCAAAGTGCCATAAACTTCATCTGTGGAAATATGATAAAACCGATGACCTTCGCTACCTGCTTTCCATATTTTACGGGCGGCATTCAACAGATTCACTGTACCTACAATGTTTGTCATAATAAATGCCATCGGATCGGCAATTGAACGGTCAACATGCGATTCAGCAGCCAGGTGCAGTACGCCGTCAAACTGATACTTTTCAAAGAGATCGTTTATCGCGGGTCCATCATTAATATCAGCTTTTACAAATTCGTAATTTGATCGTGTGTCAATATCCCGGAGGTTTTCGAGATTCCCGGCATAGGTTAAAACGTCAAGATTAACAATTTTATATTCAGGATATTTATTCACAAACCTGCGTACTACATGTGAGCCGATAAATCCTGCACCCCCCGTGATTAGTAATGTTTTCATTTTTTTTTATTTTAATTAGGTAATATTACAGTGAATCAACATATTATCCAATATTTCTAATTCTTTTTTCCCAGTTCCAGGCCGAAAGTAAGGTATCGTGTAACGAGGTTTGAGCTTTCCATCCAAGAACAGTATTGGCAATAGTGGTATCCGCAAAAATCTTTTCCACATCTCCGGGACGTCGGGCGACGATTTTGTAATTCAGCTTTAACCCGGTGGCCTCTTCAAAAGTTTTCACAACCTCGAGTACAGAGGCTCCATTGCCCGTTCCGATATTAAAATATTCGTAACGGTCCAGATTAGTTCTGTTAATCAGACGGTTAATGGCAATCACATGAGCTTTGGCCAGATCGACAACATTGATATAGTCCCGGACACAGCTTCCATCAGGAGTGTTATAATCGTTACCGAATACACTTAGCTGCTGGCGAATCCCGGCAGCGGTTTGAGTGATAAATGGAACAAGGTTATTTGGAACACCACGGGGAAGCTCGCCGATCAGAGAGGATGGATGGGCACCTATAGGATTGAAATAGCGAAGAGCGATAATATTCATTTCGTTCGCCACTTTTACAACATCACGCAGAATCTCTTCGCTGATTGCCTTGGTATTTCCATAGGGTGATTCAGCATCTTTCTTTGGTGTATTTTCAGTAACCGGTAGTTGATCAGGTTGCCCGTAAACGGTGCAGGAGGATGAAAATACGAGGTTCGGAATATGATATTTTGACATGCAGTCCAGAATATTCATCAACGAAACAAGATTATTGCGGTAGTAGTGGAGTGGTTTTTCAACTGATTCGCCTACGGCTTTGAAGGCCGCAAAATGGATAATTGCCTCAATCCCATTATATTTCTCAAAGAATTTTTCCAGCCTGCCAAAATCAAGGAGATTAAACTCCTCGAAAACCGGCCTGATTCCGCTGATTTTCTCAATATTATCAACCACATCCGCTGTTGAATTGGATAAATCATCGATGATGATCACTTCAAATCCAACAGCTTGAAGTTCCACAACGGTGTGTGAACCAATGTATCCCGTACCACCTGTAACTAATACTTGTCGTCCCATATTTTCAAGGTTATATAAATTCAAAATTAAGATTATTTATTTGCTGTATGACCTTTGAATTCATGAATTTAGAAAAGATGTTGTTATTTTTCTCCTGAAACTCGTCAAAAACTCCTATTTTTCCTTATTTTTGATTTTTAGAAAATAACAGGTCATGGATATTACATTTTATTTAATAGAATTATTGCGGTTACATGATTGTGTGATTGTTCCGGATCTCGGAGGCTTTGTGACAAACTATCGTCCGGCTGAGATGGATCTTGCAAGTAACAACTTTAATCCACCTGTTAAGGAGATCATCTTTACAAGCAAGTTGAGTAAAAACGATGGTTTGCTGGTCAATTATATTTCAGAAATCGAAGGAATCGGTTATATGGAGGCCCGCCAGATTATTTCTGAATTTGTCGACGAAGTATGGTCTAAACTGGAAAATGGAGCGAAAATAGAGTTCCAAAATATTGGATCACTCCGTTTCGACCGAAATGAGAAACTAATCTTTGATACTGAGGTACATGAGAATTTCTTACTCGAAGCCTATGGGATGGAAGGATTCCAGTTCCCGCAATTGGAATGGAAGGAGATATTACCTTCAAAACGAATATTCTCCAATAAAGATGCGATACGTTCTGTTGTCGGTTCAAAAAAAGTTATGGCTCTTGCAGTCGGAATTCCTCTGCTACTGGCATTGATTTTTGTCCCCGTTTCCAGGGATTCATGGATTAACCATTCAATTTCGAAGATACAAACCTCAAGTACAGCTTCAATCCCTTTAAATGATCCGTTGATTCCTGCATCAACTCCCGGAACTGAAACTGTTCATGCAGAAAAAGCAGTTGTTAACAAGTCTGATTCGACAATATTCAAATCAGGAATAAACAAGGGACAAACTGAACAAATTACCGTTCAGCACAATTCAAGGTACCGGTTAATTGGAGGTTGTTTTAAGCAACGGGACAATGCAGATAAATTTCTTGAGAAGCTTAGGGCCGATGGATTTAATTCAGAAATTAAATCTCTGCCCAATGGTACTTTTTTGATTATAGTTCAGTCCTATACAGACAAAAGTCAGGCCTTGGCAGCATTGTTGACTTTACGCAAAACCGATCCGAAGGCCGGGTATTGGATGTCGGCCAATTAAATGCGGATCCGTTTCAGGTATTCCTGACGAATTATATTGTTTTATTTAAAATAATTAAAATAAAACGATAAAAAATAGGGGTCTTTATCAAAAGTTTGTATTACATTTGCCGAATAACTTTTAAGTGTTATTCCTATGTACAGGATTCGATTCTCCAAAATTTCCCTTATAAAATTGGTTTTGTGGGCGACCATTTATTTCTCTGGTCTGGCATTGGTTTATCACACCAGGTGGTTTATTCCATTTTTACTCAATAACAGCAACCATGCTGTCGTTCCGGGGAATGAAATTCCATTTGTCTGGTTTACTACCCAAATCTGCAGTAATCTTATTTTCCTTTTGGTATCGGGGTTGTTAATCCGATTGTTCAGGGAATATCAGCGAACAGGCTATTTTAACAAGGGAAGTTTGAAGGTTTTTAACGGAATTATTCTTTCGTGCCTGGGACTTGCCACATTAGGTGCCGCCAAAACGATTGTGAACAATTTTAGTGAATTACATTTCAGTGAATGGACTTCGCTGGTGAGTATCGCGAATTTGGTTCTCAGGTCGTTTACCAGGCTACTCATAATCAATAGTCCTCAAACCATTTATTTGCTGTTGGCGGCAATTTTATGGGCCGTTAAGCAGTTTGTTACCAGGGCGTTGGAAGTTAAGCAGGAAAACGAATCGTTTATCTGATTATGGCCATAATAATCAATCTGGACGTTATGATGGCAAAGCGAAAGATGTCATTAAATGAACTGTCACAGCGGGTTGGGCTGACTACGGTAAACCTGTCAATTCTGAAGACAGGTAAAGCAAAAGGGGTAAGGTTTGATACACTTGAATCTATCTGTAAAGTTCTCGAATGTCAGCCCGGAGATATCCTGGAATATAAGGCAGATAAATAAACGATAGTTATTTTGAATGAGCACCTTTTAAAACCGCCGTAAAAACCCTCATCAGATTGCCGCCCCAGATTTTCCTAATTTGCTCTTCATCATAGCCCCGTTTTACGAGTTCCAGGGTGATATTACCTATTTCAGAAACATCAAAGCAGCCCGAAACAGCTCCTCCACCATCAAAGTCTGTTCCAATACCCACATGGTCAATCCCGGCAATTTGGACCATATGATCTATGTGATTGACAACGTCTTTCACGGAAGCAAGATGTTGAGGGAATTTCTTTGAAACTTCGCGCATTTCATCCCAGGCAGATCTCTCCTGATCCGGGGTAAGTCCGTTAAAATCATGGTACTTCATCCGAATAACCGCTCTGGCGGAATCACGCCCCGGGTTTGGATCGGGTGTTTTGACATAATCGGAAAGAATGCACATTTGAACAACGCCTCCGTTTTTGGCTATTGCACGAAGTCCTTCATCAGTCAGGTTTCTGGGATTATCGCAGATTGCCCTGGAACAGGAGTGACTTGCAATTACCGGCAGTTTAGTGATTCTCAGGACATGAAAAAGAGATGAATCAGAAATATGGGATACATCCACCATCATCCCTATTCGGTTCATCTCCCTGACTACCTCAACGCCGAAAGGGGATAAACCATTGTATTCTGCCCCTTTTTTGTCAGTGGAAGAATCACAGATATCGTTATTCGAAGTATGGCAGAGCGTAATGTAACGGACTCCCAGGTTCCAAAACTTTTCAATCATGGACAAATCGTGTCCTATTGGGTATCCATTTTCCATACCGATATAAATTGCCCGTTTCCCTTGATTTTTAAGGGTATAGGCATCATCAGGCGTGCGTGCTATTTGTGCAAGATTTGGGGATGATTCGACCCCTTTATAAATTGATTTTAAAATCTCAAACGCTTTTTTATTGGCATTGGCATGTCCAGGCTCCGTTCTTGGTCCCTGACCGAGGAATACGGCAAAGAAAGAGGCATCGAGTCCCCCTTCCTTCATTCTTGGAAGGTCCACTTTGGTTCCGGTGGTTTTGGCATCGTGTCGTTCAGCCAGATTAAATTCCGGTCTGGTTAAATTCATCGGGGTATCACAATGCGTGTCGACGGTCAAAACGGCTTTGTGAATGCGGGCTGCTTTCTGAACGGGCGTTTCTTTTGCCTCAGGCTGTGAGGCTGTGGTGATAATCATTAGAGTGACCAAAAACAACAGAGTTTTCATTAATCTATAAGATTAGTAATTCGTATAATTTTGACATTATCTCAGGGAGTACCAGTTGATCATATTTTAGGTAAGATTCCATTAAATTCATAAGTATTTGAATCTTATTTATTTACTCTTTTAACTATTTATAACTGGCAAGCCGGCTCAGGTATTTCCCGATAATATCAAATTCAAGGTTGACCACGGTTCCCTCTCTGAATGTGTGAAAATTGGTATTTTCGAAGGTATAAGGAATAATTGCAACCTGAAAGGAATCATCTTTCGAGTTGACGACTGTCAGGCTTACTCCGTTCACGGTTGCAGAACCTTTTTCTACAGTCATGTAACCCTGCCTAGCTTTATCAATATCGAATTCATAATTGAAGGTGAAATACCAGCTTCCGTCTGACTCTTCAATTTTTGAACATATTGCAGTCTGATCTACATGACCCTGTACAATATGGCCGTCAAGACGACCATTGATCATCATGCTGCGTTCGAGGTTGACCTTATCCCCAACTTTAAGTAATCCAAGGTTTGATTTTGCCAAAGTCTCCATGATAGCTGTAACCGTATAAGTAGAAGCACTCTTCTTCACAACCGTCAGGCACACCCCATTATGGGAAAGGCTCTGATCAATTTTTAATTCTTCAACAAAACCGCAGTTTAAGGTCAGATGAACGTTCTCGCGTTCCTTTTCGATAGCCACTACAGTGCCCATTCCTTCAATAATTCCTGAAAACATGATCTATACTTTTAAATTTGGATACGAAGTTAACTCTTTTCTAAAGGCAAAAATGAATTAACAGTTTTTATTAACTTGCACCCAAAATATTTTATTTATGGCAACTTCTCGTACAATTTATCTGGGGGAACTTCGGACTGAAAATGAGCATATTCGTTCCGGTCAAAAACTGATTACCGATGCTCCGGTTGATAATCAGGGTAAAGGCGAAGCATTTTCACCTACCGATTTAGTGGCTACTGCATTAAGTGATTGCATGTTGACCATTATGGGGATTAAAGCCAGGGACAAAGGGCTTGATCTGACAAGTACAACTGTTGAAACCACCAAAATCATGTCGGCAGAACCACGCAGGATTGGGGAAATCGTTATTGAATTTACTTTTCCGAAGAATGATTTCTCCGAAAAGGATAAGGTAATTCTAGAGGCAGTTACGAAAACTTGTCCTGTGGCTTTGAGCTTGCATCCCGATATTAAGCAGACGGTTAAGTTTAATTGGTGACGATCCCTGAGGGAGAGATGGAGAGATTAAGGAATGAAGAATTAAAGAATGAATTCACGAAGAATTATGGAATTCACGATCTACAAGTTATTCTTTATCAATTAACTGAACATATCGGGGATAAGCCTGAAGGCCATTTCCCCACCTCTTTCCTTTAGCTTATTCCAGCTATCCACTTCAAAATCAATTCCGACCGTTGAACAGGTAGGGACATCGTCATTGAATTGGTGCATCAGGAAATGCATATAATAATAGATTGTAGGGTTGTGCCCGAAAACAATCACGGTCTCTTTTTCGTCTTCCAGTTCCTTTAGCATGGCAAGAAAGTTTTCGGAAGTTTTACCGCTATACAGTTTTTTTTCGAACCAGATGGACTCGAATGGATATTCCAGAGTTTCGGCATAAATTCGTGCCGTCTGGGTAGTTCTTACTGCCGGGCTGGCAATGATCAAATCGGGATGTATTCCCATTTTCTGAAGTTCCAGACTGATCGTATGTGCATCTTCCACACCCCTGTCAGTCAGGGTCCGGTCGTAATCCTGATCGTAACCGTGGGATACACTTTTTGCATGACGCACCAGAATTACTCGTTTCATTTTCCGATGAATTAAATATTTTTTGAACTATAAGGATAATTAAAACAAAAGTCAATTTTAATTGCATAAGTTATCCAATTCCGAAGTCTGCAGATTAAGAACAATCATTCAAATTTAATCCCCCAACCAAAGACAATTGATTGGGGGATTAAATACGATATAGAAAGCAGGCACAGTTAAGCTGGATTTTGTTTTTTCTCCAGTTCCTTCCAAACCAGGGCGCTTGCACCAACAATTGCAGCAGAACCCTCTTTGAGTTTCGAAGGGAGAATTTTCACCTTATTACGGAAAGTTGGGAGCACATAGCGTTCGAGGCTCTCCTTGGTTGGTTTGAAAATATAATCGCCAGCAGCTGCTGCACCACCAAAAAGGAAGATAGCTTCCGGACTGAGGTAGTGGACAGTATCTGCCAGGGATCTGCCAAGTAATTCACCTGCATTCTGGAATACCTCTTTGGCAATAGGGTCTCCATTTTCAGCCGCATCGTAAACGATTTTTGCAGTCATTTCTGCATATGGAACTTTGGCCAATTCACTTTCGGTTGCATTGTACTGAGCGAGCAGTTCATAGACGGTCCGTTTAATACCGGTGGCTGAACAATAGGCTTCGAGATGTCCGTAACCGCCACATCCACAAAGTCTTCCGTTTGGAACGAGGGTTGTATGGCCGCATTCTCCTGCAAAACCATCAGCCCCGTAGACCAGGTCGCCATTGACAATAATCCCGCTTCCCAGGCCGGTCCCCAGCGTGATCATTACGAAATTTTTCATCCCTTTGCCGCCACCATAAATCATCTCACCAAGGGCAGCTGCATTGGCATCGTTTGTCAGCTTTACATGTTTGATATCCGGGAAATTTTTTTGGATCAAATCGGTAAAATGGACAACGCCGACGAAAGGAAGATTGGCTGCATTTTCGATAGTGCCACTGTAATAATTTCCATTAGGAGCTCCAATGCCTATCCCGGCAACTTCAATATCCGGATTTATCTGTTTCACAATATCAATTGCTGTCTTAATCTCCGAGGTAAGACTTGCGATATATTTTTCGATCAGCTCCTCTGAAACGGCAATTGTCATATTTGGGTTTTCCCTTTTCTGCGGAGTGGGCAGCTGAGGTTTCTTTTCGTACAAAACATTGCCTTCGTAGTCGACTACTCCAATAGCCGTATTTGTGCCACCGATATCAATTCCAATTGCTACTTGTCTCATTTTTTTGTGTTTGATTTAATCGAACAAATATAGAAATAATTAATTTGGATAACTTAATATTCCTAATTTTATAACCATAATTTTAAAGTCAGAGACGATGATCTATATACCAGATAATGAACGATATGAAAACAAGTCGGGTTACCGGCGTTGTGGCCGCAGTGGAATTAAACTACCCGAAATCTCTTTAGGTTTATGGCATAATTTTGGGGGTGTCGACGTTTTGGAGAATGGACGTGCAATGCTNAGGCATGCTTTTGACCAGGGTATAACCCATTTTGATCTGGCTAATAATTACGGACCCCCCCCTGGATCGGCAGAGGAGAATTTCGGAACTATTTTTCGGAAAGATTTTCTTCCTTTCAGAGATGAGCTGATAATCTCTACCAAGGCCGGATACCTGATGTGGCCTGGCCCTTATGGTGAATGGGGCTCGAGAAAATACCTGCTTTCCAGTCTTGACCAGAGTCTGAAAAGGATGGGGCTTGAATATGTGGATATTTTTTATTCACATCGTCCCGATCCCGATACCCCGCTTGAGGAGACAATGATGGCACTCGATTCTGCCGTACGGTCTGGGAAAGCACTTTATGCCGGGATTTCGAATTATCCTGCCGACCTGACTAAGAGAGCCTCGCAGATTCTTAAGCAGCTTGGTACCCCATGTCTGATACACCAGCCTAAATATTCAATGTTTGAGCGCTGGGTTGAGAATGGCCTTTTGAATACTGCTGAGGAAGAAGGCATTGGAGTGATTGCCTTCTCTCCACTGGCTCAGGGGCTTTTGACCAACCGGTATCTCAATGGGATTCCGGAAGGTTCCCGGGCAGCCAAATCGTGGGGATATTTGAGAGAAGATCAGGTTGGCCCGGCAATCGCAAAGGTTAAGCAGTTAAACCAGATAGCCCAGGAACGAGAACAATCCCTGGCCCAAATGGCAATTGCCTGGTTATTAAAAGACCAAAGGGTGACTTCCGTGTTGATTGGCGCAAGTTCAGTTGCCCAATTGAAAGATAACCTGAAGTCAACCAATAACCTTGTTTTTTCTGAGGGAGATTTAAAAAGAATTGAGGATATTTTAAAGGATAAATGAGTCAGGATTTAGCTGAAACATCAACATTAATTAACAGTCTGTCAAATAATTAATTTCATTCTTCAAAAACCTTTTGAAAATAACGGATGGCACACTCCTGAAGTGTTTTCAGTTTTAGCTCCTCAGGGATTACCGGGGCAAGTGAATTTTGCCGGAAAAGGGGCCAGCCATCTACATCTTTACCATAAGATGAAACCATTCCCATCTCCAGGTAAAGGATGCAACTTCCGAGATTGATCAGATTTAGTTTCTCTTCCTTAGAGAATTTTTGAAAAGATAGGCCCCGTTCACGCATTCCCACCAGAAAAAGGACCCCGTTTAAATCGACCTCAATTCCAAAGAGCTCACTTAGTTTCTCACATAAATCCTTCCAATTATCAACTTTTTGCATTGTCTGGTTTTTTTGCAAACATACAATTATTAGTTCTTTGTTAAGAATCAAAAGTTTCGGCACGGAATAGATTGTAGAAAGGTCAAAAATTTTACTTTTGTTGGTCAAATTATTTAAATATCGGATCCATGGAGGATTCCAAATTATAGCGTAGAAAAATGAAGAACTTACGGATTGTTGATATTCTCAAATTGGGGCAGGTTGGTGCTGAGATAACTGTAAAAGGCTGGGTGCGTACCCGTCGGGGAAGCAAGAATGTGAATTTTATTGCCTTAAATGATGGCTCAACAATTCATAACTTGCAGATTGTTGCCGAAGTAGAGACTTTTGGAGAAGATCTCCTTAAGTTGATCAATACTGGTGCTGCCATTAGTGTTACAGGAAAGCTGGTTGAGTCAACCGGATCTGGTCAATCTGTTGAATTACAGGCATTAGCTCTTGAGGTTGTCGGGGTCGCAGATCCGGAGAAGTTTCCTATTCAACCAAAGCGTCATTCGCTCGAATTCCTGCGTGAAGTTGCCCACCTGCGTCCGCGTACCGCGACTTTCAGCGCAATTTTCCGAATCCGTCATTCCATGATTTTTGCCATACATAACTTCTTTAACGACAGGGGTTTTTATAACGTACACACCCCAATTATTACAAGTTCTGATGCTGAGGGTGCGGGTGAAATGTTTCGTGTATCCACACTTCCCGCCAAAGATGCCCCGCTGAATGAGGATGGAAATATCGATTACTCACAGGATTTCTTCGGAAAAGCTGCGAATCTTACCGTGTCAGGTCAGCTCGAAGGTGAACTGTTTGCCATGGCATTGTCAAGGATCTACACCTTTGGCCCTACTTTCCGTGCTGAAAATTCCAATACTTCACGTCATCTTGCCGAGTTCTGGATGGTCGAGCCGGAAGTGGCTTTTTTCGACCTGAACGATAATATGGATCTGGCCGAAGAATTTTTGAAATATTTAATCCGCTATGCTCTTGAGCATTGCATGGATGATCTGATCTTTCTGAGTAACCGCCTGGTTGAGGAGGAAAAGAATAAACCTGCAGATCAACGCTCCATGGAGCTGATTGAAAAATTGAGATTTGTAGCCGACAATGATTTTGTCAGACTGACTTATACTGAGGCTATTGAAATTCTGATGAATTCGAAACAGAACAAGAAAGGGAAGTTCCAGTATCCGATAACCGGGTATGGCACTGATCTACAAAGTGAGCATGAACGGTTTCTGGTTGAAGTGGAGTTCAGGAAACCGGTAATTCTCACAAACTATCCTAAGGAGATCAAAGCGTTCTATATGCGGATGGATGACAATGGGAAAACAGTATCGGCAATGGACGTCTTATTCCCTCAGATTGGTGAAATCATTGGTGGATCCCAACGTGAGGAGAGACTTGAATTATTGGAACGAAGAATGGATGAAATGAACATTCCTAAAGAGGATATGCAGTGGTACTTAGACACCCGGCGGTTTGGTGGCTGTCCGCATGCCGGATTCGGTCTTGGATTTGAAAGACTTCTTTTATTTGTTACCGGAATGGGAAACATACGTGATGTTATCCCTTTTGCCCGCACACCAAAGAATTGTGAATTCTAACCCTTATTAAATGGGTTTTGCAAGGCTTTTTTTACTGTTTTTTAAAGTAACTCCAAATATTTGCTACCTTTAGAACGGAAAATGGGTATACTAATATGCAGAAATTAAGCCTTCAACAGAAACTACTTCAAAAGCTTTCGCCTCAGCAGCTTCAGGTTATTAAACTCCTGGAACTGCCTGGATTACTGCTAGAACAAAGAATCAAGAAGGAGCTTGAAGAGAATCCTGTACTCGAAATTGAGAGTGAAGAGTTTGGACCCGGGGAGGATGACTATTCCAATGAATTAAAAACCAATGAAGACAGGGATAACGAAGAGTTTTCAGTGAGCGATTATCTGAACGATGAAGATTACCCCTCTTATCGCTATAATGCGCAGAACTCTTCCAAGGATGATAAAGTAACTGACATCCCTTTTTCAGACGGCACCTCCTTTCATGAATATCTCCAGGAACAGGTGCGAATGGAGATGTTCGATACCAGAGAGAGTATTTTGGCTGAACATATTATCGGAAATATTGATGAGGATGGATATTTAAGGCGCGATATTCTTTCAATCATGGATGATCTCGAATTTACCCAGAATATCAAAACCAAAGAGAGCGAACTGATTAAGGTTTTACGGAAAATTCAGGATCTGGATCCACCTGGTGTAGGTGCCCGGAATCTCAGGGAATGTCTTAGGTTACAAATATCCCGTAAAGGAGAGTATAAACCTGAGCTTAAACTTGCCGGCCTGATACTAAAGGACGCTTTCGATGAGTTTACCCGTAAACACTTCGATAAAATCAGCCGGAAATTTGGAGTTGATGATGAGACTCTTAAAGATGCCATAGATGAAATCCTTAAACTGAATCCAAAACCGGGAAATTCATTTAGTAATAATATTAGCCAGGGAAATCAGGCCATTATTCCCGATTTTATCCTCGAAGTTGTTGACAACGAACTACAACTTAGCCTTAATCAGCGGAATGTACCTGAGTTGAATATCAGCAGGCATTATACCAATATGCTCCGATCTTACCAGAATAACAGGAAGTCGATGACACGCGATGTAAAGGAAGCGGTTCTTTTTGTCAAACAAAAAATTGATTCGGCCAAATGGTTTATCGATGCCATCAGGCAGCGGCAGGAGACGCTGATGCTTGTAATGACCCAGATATTGATGTATCAGAAGGAATATTTTATGGAGGGGGACGAAACAAAAATGCGTCCTATGATATTAAAAGATATCGCCGATCGCACCGGGCTTGATATCTCCACCATTTCAAGAGTCTCGAACAGTAAATACATCCAGACCCATTTCGGAATTTATCCGTTGAAATACTTTTTCTCTGAATCGATGCAGAAAGACACCGGAGAAGAGGTTTCGACACGGGAGATCAAATCGATTTTGCAGGAATGTATTGATAATGAAAGCAAACAAAAGCCTCTCAATGACGATAAGCTGACTCAGATTCTCAATGATAAGGGCTATGAAATTGCGAGAAGGACGGTCGCCAAATACAGGGAACAGCTCGATATCCCGGTTGCCCGAATGCGGAAAGAGATGTAGAATAGTGTAAAGTTGAAAATTTAAAGTGCAAAATTCAAAGCTTGTTTTGCCATTCCTCAGAATGTTTCCTGACAGCCTGGATCCGTATATTTTGCATTTCTCACCTTATCATTTGCACCCTTTTGGTTCAGAAAATCCTTATTAGTGCAATTAGGTGATAAATTTATATCCAATTCCTTTCAGAGTCCGGATATGATCATTCCCGATCTTTTCACGCAATTTCCGGATATGTACATCGATGGTTCGATCGCCAACAATTACATTATTTCCCCAAACCGATTTATATATCTCGTCGCGGGTAAAAACTTTATCTGGTTTCGAAACCAGCAGCGACAACAATTCAAATTCCTTTCTGGGTAATGTAAGTTCTTTGTTGTCAATAATTAAAATGTACCGTTCCTTGTCTATCACGATATTGCCGATGTTCAATACCTTGCTATTTTCGGCATTATCAGGGGCAATTCCTCCCGACCTCTTTAGCAATGCCTTCACACGGCTGATTAACACCTTAGGGCGGACAGGTTTGGTGATATAGTCATCGGCCCCTGCCTCAAAACCGGCAATCTGAGAATAATCTTCGCCACGTGCGGTCAAAAAGGCAATTATCACATTTTTGCAGCAAGGAAGTTTACGGATCTCCTCACAGGCCGCAATACCATCCATTTCGGGCATCATCACATCAAGAATCACTAAATCGGGTTTAACCTTCCCTGCCATTTCAATTGCTTCCAGTCCGTTATGGGCTGAATAGACTCTGAACCCTTCACGTTGAAGATTATAGCTTACAAATTCGAGTATATCCTCCTCGTCATCGACAAGGAGGATTCTTGGTGTATTATCTTTTTCTACCATCGGTTTTTTTATTAATTGATAGCCGCGATTTTAAGGAAATAAATATAGTTATAATTTGGCGTATGCCGTTAGCAGATTTAAATATTTTTATTTGTTGTATTTTTCAAGCATGAAGGTAAAGGTTGTTCCTTTATCTACCTGGCTTTTAACATGAATGGTCTGCTCATGGGCTTCTATAATGTGTTTGACAATCGATAGTCCAAGTCCGGTTCCTCCCTGAATTCTGGATCTGCTTTTATCTACGCGGTAGAACCGTTCAAAGATCCGGATGAGGTCCTTCTTTTCAATTCCAATACCATCATCACTCACTTCAATCAGGACCATTTTATCCATATCGTAAAAAACCACATTCACATTTCCCCCTTTCTTGCCATACTTAATTGCATTTCCAACCAGGTTACTGATCACCTCAAAGATTCGTTTTTTATCTGCCATCACGAATACCGGCTTATTTGGAGGAACCACAAGGTTCATACTGATCCTTCGCTCTTTTGAATCGCGTAATTCAAATTCAAACACCTCTTCGGTCAGTTTTACAAGGTCGAATGGTTCCTTATTGATTTTCAGCTCACCGGATTCAAGTTTTGTGATCGATTCGAGGTCTTCAACTACACTAATCATTCGGTCAATGCTTTTTTCTGTCCGTTCCAGGTAGAGACGGTTGATTTTGGGATCTTCCAGACCGCCATCGAGGAGCGTAAGAATATACCCCTGAATATTAAAAATAGGGGTCTTAAGTTCGTGTGAAACGTTACCAACAAAATCCTTCCGGTATTTTTCGAGTTCACGTAAACGGTCAATTTCAGCCAATTTATCTTCTGCCCATTGTTTAACCTCCTGATCAACTTCAGCGATCAGATCCCTGTTCCCGTGAATTAGTTTGGTCATCCGCTTCATTTCAATCGGAACTTCACTAATCGTTTTATAGATAGGGGTGATTTTATCATTGATAAGAACTGATAATATGTAGAGGGTTGTAAAATAGGATATCAAGAAAAGAACGGCAATAAATATAGGTAACCAGAAGGTCCACCCCAACCAATGGGCAATCGTCATCAATATTGCCGTAAATGCAGTAATGATTACGGAAGAAGTAATTGATAATTTCTGAGGAGTAGTTGTTTTTACGGGAATCATCTTCTTTAACAATTAGATTTCGAGCATGCAAATTTAGATTTAATTACTCTTTCCTGCAATTGTCCATCCTTCCAGACTAATTAACGTTTATTTAATACAATAATTGCACGATTGGTGGTCGCACAGAAATACATTTGTCGGTTATAATTTTTTTTTAATGGAAAGATTCTATCCTCTTTTTTGGTTTATTATGGGAATGGCAGTTGCGCGGATAATTCATATTTTCTCCCGCAATCGCAAGAATCTGCCCAAAAGTGAACCTGGTATTCCTGAGCCTGAGGAGTTTTCTGAACCTTTAATTAAAGCTGAAAGTGTATTGGTTAAGACCACTGAAGATTCTTCCAATGCAATTATTATGATTTCAAAAACCTATTTTCTGGGAATTTCTGGTTTTCATTCCGAAAACATGAAGCTTTTGGAAGAGATTGAGACAGAGATTGAAGAGTTTAATCAGCGGGCCAGAAGACTAAAAGCCAATACCTACAGGATCATACAGCAACTTCAGCACGATTCGATAGAGACGGGTCATTACTATGTGCAAATTGTCGATTATTTGCGGGAAATGGCTCACTCAATAAAATATGTTGTCCGCCCGCTCCATGAACATCTCATCAATAAACACAAACCTTTTGCGGAAGATCAAAACGCAGAGTTGACAGAATTTAGCAACCAGGTTACCGATTTCCTCAATTTTGCACTCCATATTATAAAAGAGTCAAGATTTGAACAAATTGATGAACTGATTCAAAAGCGGAAGGAAATTTTGGAGTTAATGCGTGAACAGGAAAAGCGGCAGATCCGCAGAATCAAGAAAAAAGAGACGAACAGCCGCAATTCGGTTTTATATTTTGGAGTGATGTCAGAAACGAAGCACCTGCTTCTCCAGACGGTAAACCTGCTTAAAGCAACCCGTGATTTTGTATCCTACACGAAATCCTGATCTTTAATTTTCGTCTGATATCCAGTCTGTTACAGATTTATATTGCTTTGTTATAATGAAATTGATTAAATTCTGCTACTTCAATTAATAAATCAGCGATTCCTACAACAGAAAATTATAAATTAGCACGCTAATAAAATTCAAACTATTTAAACCAATTAAATTATGAATCTGGACAAAATATTCGGATTTCTTGTTCCAAAAGACCGCAAGTTTTTTCCATTGTTTATTGAAGCAGCGGACAATCTGGTAGTCGCCTCCGATTTGCTGATTAAATTGATGGGTGAAAATGATTTGAATGAGCGTGAAGTTTATATAAAACAAATCAAAGAAGCTGAACATAAAGGTGATGTGATTACTCATCAACTGCTTATCGAGTTAAATGGGACGTTTATCACCCCATTTGACCGGGAGGATATCCATCAGCTGATTTCGACTATCGATGATGTGGTCGACTATATTCATACTGCTGCCATCAGGACCCATTTCTATAAACTGCCTACCTTCCCTGTGGAATTTGGGAAAATAGCCGATTACATACATGCAGCTACCAAAGAGATCCAGCTGGTTCTTCATAGGGTGAAGAATGCTTCCGATTTTTTGAAATTTGCTGAATCATGCGCTACTATCAGTACCTATGAAAGTGAAGTCGACTATCTGTACCAGGAATATCTCTCCAATCTGTTTGAGATTGAAACAAACGCCATAAATCTGATTAAGAAGCGCGATATCCTCGCCTCACTTGAGAAGGCGATAGACAAATGTGATGATGTAGCTAATGTCTTTTCATCGATCATCGTTAAAATATCATAAGCAGTTATGAATTTAACTCTGCTAATTGCCATAATTATTCTGGCATTTATTTTCGATTTTATTAATGGATTTCATGATGCTGCCAATTCAATAGCTACAGTAGTATCCACCAAGGTATTAACGCCAATGCAGGCTGTGATTTGGGCCGCATTTTTTAACTTTGCAGCTTATGCGATTTTTGAACTTCATATAGTCGACACAATTGCCAAGGTTGTTGATACACAAGCTATAAATCTTCAGGTTATTTTGGCCGGGGTCATTGCCGCAATTATCTGGAATCTAATCACCTGGTATCTGGGCATTCCATCAAGTTCCTCACACACCCTGGTCGGAGGATTTGCCGGAGCAGCAATCGCTTACTCAGGCTGGGGTGTCGTTCATGGAGATAAGATTATCAAAATTGCCGCATTTATCTTCCTGGCCCCGTTGATCGGCATGTTGCTCTCCTATTTGCTCTCGATTGCTTTATTATGGATATTTAAAAGTTTTAATCCATTTAGATTAAAACGATGGTTCAAAACCGGGCAGCTGCTTTCATCTGCCTTGTTTAGTCTTGGTCATGGAGGCAATGATGCGCAGAAGGTAATGGGAATCATTTCTGCCTCTTTGATGGTCTATTTCAAAAATGTGAATCCGGCTTCTATTCCAAATTGGGCCCATATCACCTTTGTAGAGGGTAAAATTCATGCAATTCCGCTTTGGATAGTTTATGGATGTTATACCGCTATTTCAGCAGGAACCTTAATTGGTGGTTGGCGAATTATCCGTACCATGGGGGGCAAGATTACTAAACTGACACCTTTTGAAGGTGTAGCGGCTGAGGGTGCTGGTGCCATATTACTCTTTGGCACCGAAGCGTTTGGGATTCCTGTCAGCACCACACATACGATTACCGGAGCTATTATGGGGGTTGGCTTAACAAAGCGGGTCTCCGCTGTTCGATGGGGAGTCACCGTAAATTTACTTTATGCCTGGATCCTGACTATTCCAGTTTCAATGGCTTTGGCAGCAATCATCTTCTGGATTTTTAAATTACTGAACTTAACCTGAATCCTGTTTACATAACTCATGAAGTTCGTATTCATTTGTAAATGGATATTCCCATGCTTTAAGTCCTCTGTTGAGACCGAAATGCCTTACCTATATTATTTATCAGAATGTAAATTTTTATAAAAAAGGCAAGGTTAATTGCCGCGCTATTTTTTTGTTTGGTATTTTATTGTTACCTCTATTTTTTATTTTTTAAATATTTATAATAATAATTATTAATTTTATCATTAATTGGTGAAATTGAATTTATTGAAGTTAATTATTTAAAATTCAAATATATAGATATAGTGATATTTTAGATCTTAACCACCTAAAAATTATAATTATGAATAAATTATTTAAACTAATATTCTTTTCGTTAGTAATTTTGCTCCTTCAACCGCTTCATGCTCAAAAAAATTATTCAGCAGGTTATATCATTAAGTTAAACGGAGATTCAATTAACGGATTAATTGATTATCGTAGCTGGGAATCAAATCCTACGGACATTTATTTCAAGGAAAAACCTGCTGAGGAAAGCAGAAATTTTAAACCAATTGACATTAAAAGATTTGGTGTAGGAAATGAAATATATTATAGTGCGGTTGTTAAAACGGACCGAAGTCCGCGTGATTTACAGGATTTGCAATATAATGCAACACCTGAATTTGAAACGGATACTCTCTTTTTGCAAACCATGTTCAACGGGGACAAGTGTTTATACTTTTATAAAGGTAAAAATGGGAATGAGAATTTTTATATTAAAAAGGGTTCCAATTTTGAGTTACTGATCTATAAGCCGTATATCATAGAAATTAAAAATGAAAACTCGTTTGCGGAGAATTTACAATATCAAATTCAACTTTCTGAATATTTTAATGATAATCCGGAGACTAAATCCAGCATATTAAATACAAAGTATAACAAGAATAGTCTGGAGAAACTTTACCGGCAATATTATAAAGGTTCCAACACAGCGGTTTCTTTTAAAAGAAACAAGGAGAAAATCCTGACGGAATTTGGGTTGACGGGGGGATTTACCAATACATCCCTGAAATTTTCCGATGATGGTAAGGCATTCACTGCTCTAGCAGGAGCAAACTTTAATCAATCTTCGGATTTCACAGCGGGCATATTCTTCACTATTATTCTGCCAAGGAGTCAGGGTCGATGGTCTATCAACAATGAGCTAATGTATTCGCATTACAAAACAAATGGCAACTTTGCAACCGATAATAAAAGTATAAATGAATCCATTTTAAATACCTTTAATTTTGAAATTAGCTATTTGAAAATCAATAATATGCTAAGATTTCAATTCCCGGTTGGGGCAAAAAAGTTATTTCTTTTTTTAGATGCGGGAATATCGGATGGCTTTGCTTTAATGCTAAAAGATACATGGAAGGCGGAAACCACTTTTTCTTCAACAGTTACTATTCAGAATTTTAAGGCTCTGGATAGTCCACGAACTTATGAACAAGGGTTTATTTTTGGTGCGGGAGCAAGACTGAAAAGATTTTCACTTGAAATCCGATTTGAAAATGGGAATGGAATGACCTCCGCAACACTATTGAAATCAACAGTAAACAGAACCGGTTTCATTATTGGGTATCGGTTTTAAACCAATATCCTGGTTTCTCAAACAATCAAGCAATATTAAACCTAATCAGCAGTTAATAATTTGATTCCGGGATTCCTGCTTGAAAGACCTGACAGGTTTTCAAAACCTGTCAGGTCTGAAACAAATCTATTTTAATTCAAGTATCATCGAGGTTTTTGCTGGAATAACGATGTTATTCAAATCTTTAATTGTGTTTCCTGACAAAGCTTCTTTCGCAGAAGTGAATCCTTGAAGCGATTCTGCGAACCGTCCGGTTTTCAGGGTTTTATCCTCAGTATTAGTATTCAGAATAACCATAACCGATTCCTGATCATTGTACCTGAAATAGACGTAGAAATTGTCCATAGGATAATAATGTTTCAGTAATCCGTTATGAATTACCGTTTTCATTTTTCTCCAATTGACCAGTTTTTTCATGAAATCTTGAAAGTCCAGCTGATCTGCGGTAAGACCTGTTCCCTTGAACCCATTGATTTGATCGCCTTGCCAGCCTCCCGGGAAATCTTTTCTGAGCAATCCGTCTCCATCCCTTTTAAATCCTTTCATCAGGATCTCTTCGCCATAATAGACCTGTGGAATGCCGCGGGTGGTCATTAAAAAGGTCATTGCGGCTTTCAATTTTGGAATATCACCGCCAATGGCAGAACAATAGCGTTCTGTATCATGATTTTCGGCAAAAATAACCAGATTGTTGGCTTTGGGATAGAGATAATCCAGTGCCAATGTTTCATAGAGGTGATTAAATCCCCATCCTTCGGTCATCGATTTTACCAGGGCATTCTGTATTGGAAAATCCATCAGGCTTGGAAGATAGGAAGTATAGCCGTTGGGATTTATTTTCCCCCTTTGCCAGAAAGCAACAGCAGCAGGATTGGTATTCCATTCCTCGCCAACAATATTGAAATTGGGGTACTCTTCCATCACTTTTTGGGTCCAGTTGGCCATCATCTGCCTGTCAGGATAAGGATAGGTATCCATTCTGATGCCGTCCAGACCCACATACTCAATCCACCAGATTGAATTCTGGATCAGATAATTGGCAAGATAGGGATTGCGCTGGTTCAGATCGGGCATACTGGGAACAAACCATCCGTCAGTAAATTCCCTGGCATCACTGACTGAACCATATGGATCCTGAACCGTGGCTTTCTTATGGTTTGTAATGAAATAGTCCGGATATCCGTTAAGCCAGTCTTTCATCGGCATATCTTTCATCCACCAATGGCTCAGGCCAATATGGTTGAAAATCATGTCCATGACCATCTTGATGCCTCTTTTCTTAGCCTCAGCACTTAGTAGCTGATAATCGGCGTTTGTCCCAAATCTGCTGTCGACTTTGTAAAAGTCGGTAGTTGAATACCCGTGATAGGATACGTGTGGCATATTGTTTTCAAGTACGGGATTAACCCAGAGGGCTGTGTAC
>TBL_comb47_HYPODRAFT_10001175_pt1 | contig 34151 bp, 33 predicted proteins | sample TroBogypolimnion_40_FD_10682 | JGI IMG/M metagenome (IMG submission 10682)
CGATGGACAGGGGTGACCGAGGAAGGCCTAGATGGCGGCACAGTGATTCCTGACGATTATGATGGCTCGGCTAGAAGCGTAGAGCAGGTCCGCTTAAACGTAGAACGCTCTGGTGAAATTGGTCAGCTAGTTGCTGGTAATTTCAAGTCCAGCATCATCTTGGTCCCACTCCAAGACAAAATTGCAGAAACTGGCGCACGAATTGATTACAACAGCCTCTCAAAACGCTTGGAAAAATTGCGTAAAGAGAATGAGACCGACGATATTAAGATTCATATCACTGGTTTTGCCAAGGTTGTAGGTGATTTGTTGGATGGCTTAAAGCAAGTCATGTTGTTTTTTGCCATCGCAATTGCAATTTGTACTGCCGTGCTTTATTGGTATACCCGTTGCGTACGAAGCACATTGCTCGTCGTTTCATGTTCGGTAGTGGCTGTGGTCTGGCTACTAGGCTTGCTACAAATGCTTAAGTTCGAACTCGATCCTTACTCAGTGCTAGTGCCATTCTTGGTTTTTGCTATTGGTATGAGCCACGGCGCACAGAAAATGAACGGCATTATGCAAGATATCGGCCGTGGTACTAACAAGTTTGTAGCTGCGCGCTTCACTTTTCGTAGACTAATCTTGGCTGGTGCTACTGCACTATTAGCTGATGCAGTTGGGTTTGCTGTGCTGATGGTGATACAAATTCAAGTCATTCAAGACCTAGCAATTACAGCGAGTATTGGTGTTGCTGTGCTTATCTTTACTAATCTTATTCTGTTGCCGATTCTACTTTCATATACTGGTGTTAGTTTGACCGCAGCAAAACGTAGCTTAAAAGCAGAGCTGTCTGAGGCTGAAGATGTTGCGCATACTAAACATCCATTTTGGGCATTTCTTGACCTATTTACCCAACGTAAGTGGGCAACGGTGGCTATCAGTATTGCCTTGATATTAGGCGCAATCGGCCTAGTCATTAGCTCACATCTTAAAATTGGAGATACTGGACAAGGTGCCCCAGAGCTACGTGCCGACTCACGTTACAACCGCGACAATTCGTTCATGGTGAATAATTATGCGGCTAGTTCAGATGTCTATATTGTCATGGTTAAAACCGCACAGTTTCATTGTGCGCATTACGATACCTTAATGGCTGTGAATGATCTGGAGCAAGAGTTGCAGCAGCTTCCTGGCGTAGAAGTTACCAACTCGCTTGCTGGACTTAGCAAGTTATCTTCAGCAGCGCTGAACGAAGGCAGTTTTAAGTGGTTCGAGATTCCGCGTAGTCAAGAAATGATTAACTCTATTATTACGCGAGCACCACGTGAATTATTTAACCAGAATTGTGACTTGTTAACGGTTTATGTTTATCTCAAGGACCACAAAGCTGACACACTTGATAGTGTCGTTAAGACTGTAGATGCTTATGCTGCTGCGCATAATACAAGTGATATTAAATTTCTTTCTGCTGCAGGTAATGCGGGTATTGAGGCTGCAACGAATATCGTGGTTAAGAAAGCTAACACTGAAATGTTAATGTTGGTATATCTTGCTGTCATTATTCTTGCTTTTGTGGCTTTCCGCTCTTGGCGTGCTGTGGTTTGTGCTGTGTTACCGCTGATGCTTACATCAGTACTTTGCGAAAGCTTGATGGTTTATCTCAACATTGGTGTTAAGGTCGCAACCTTACCAGTAATCGCACTTGGCGTGGGTATTGGTGTGGATTATGCTCTGTATGTACTTACGGTGACACAGGCCCAATTAAGAGCAGGAAAAACACTTTCAGAAGCCTATTACAAAGCACTGCTATTTACCGGCAAGGTTGTTGTTCTTACAGGAATTACGCTTGGTATCGCGGTTGCAACTTGGGCGTTTTCACCCATTAAATTTCAGGCAGATATGGGTATCTTGTTAGCGTTCATGTTTGTGTGGAACATGCTAGGTGCGCTTATTCTGATGCCAGCGCTGGGACATTTTCTGCTAAAGCAGAATAAGACAGTGGCGCCATAAGAGATTAAAAGTGTACTTGGTTAATAGGTGTGTTGGTAGAAGTGCCTTTGCAGGAGAGACGATGTGACAAATTTTAAGGTTGGAATTTTAAAAACTGATCAATATTTCTCTTGTGATGCTGAGCAGTCAGTTCTGGCCGGCATGATGCAGAATGGTGCTCGTGGCATATCAGTTGGTTGCCGTGGCGGTGGCTGTGGTGTGTGCAAGGTTGAAGTGCTTAAAGGTTGTTTTGAGCATAAGGCCATGAGTCGTTCGCATATTAGTGAGGAAGATGAGCGCCAAGGCAAAGTGTTGGCCTGTCGTATTTTTCCAACCAGTGATCTTGAGCTACGAGTGATTGGTGGAATCAAGGATTTATTGGGTGGGTTAGAGTAAAAACGTTTTAGCTATTTTTTATATGCGATGTATAACTTAGGAGTAAAGATTATGGCAATGACAGGTGTACTGCGTCCAGGGCACGCGCAAGTTCGTGTGCTTGATCTTGAAGAAGGTGTTCGCCACTATCGTGACATTATGGGCTTGCAGGAGACTGGCCGAGATGCTGAGGGACGTGTTTATTTAAAGTGCTGGGATGAGGTTGATCATCACAGCATCATCTTGCGTGAGGCTGATCGTGCCGGCATTGATTTTGTTGGCTATAAAGTGCTGAACAATGCAACTCTAGATAAACTTGAAGCTGATCTAATTGCTTACGGTGTAAAAACTGAGCGCATTGCCGCTGGAGAAATTTTGGAAACAGGCGAGCGTGTACGCTTTGAGATTCCAAGTGGACATCTAATTGAGTTGTTTGCTGACAAGACTGCCGTTGGCAACGGTTGTGGCACTGTTAACCCTTTGCCTTGGAATCCAGATACTATGCATGGCATGGCTCCTCGACGTTTTGATCATGTGTTGTTGTATGGACCAAATATTGCTGCTGTGCAGAAATTATTTACCGAAGTGCTTGGTTTCAATTTAGTGGAACGCATTCTAAGTCCAGACGGAAACTCTAATATCGTAATCTTTATGAGTTGCTCAATAAAATCTCACGATATTGCATTTGGTGAGTTTCCAGAGCCCGGTAAGTTACATCATTGCTCCTTCTTAATGGATAGTTGGGATAATGTGTTACGTGCAGGCGATATCATGTCCATGAATAAGATCCCAGTAGATGTTGGTCCTACTCGTCATGGCGTTACGCGAGGTTGTACTATTTATGCTTGGGATCCATCTGGAAATAGATTTGAGACATTCCATGAAGATCGCCAGCCATATCCTGACCATGAAGCTCTGACCTGGACCTTTGAAGGCGCAGGGTCTGGTGGTGGGCTTGATTACATACAGCGTAAATTGCACGAGAGTTTCTTGACTGTCGTGAGTTAAATTGAGAATAACATGACTAAAAATTCTTGTTCCGCTGATAGACAGCTACCTCTAGATACTGCAAGACGATTCGTTCGGCTGAGTGGCGAGCGTCCAAATGGTTTTATTGAGTTCGACTTTGCAATAGGTGAGCCAGAAGTATTTGTAGAATTGATTCTTGATAAGGAATCATATAAGGATTTTTGTGTCATTAACAAGGTGGAAATGTTGCCACCGTTAAACCCAATCACAACAGAAGATAGTGAGTTAAGTGATTGGGATTGGCGACTAGCTGATGCTAGAAAAACATTATTTAAATAATTTTAATGCCCGTTCTTTTTGATAATACACGGGGTAACTAGAGGAATATTTATGCATATTGATCTTCAAACACTTAGCATTCAGCCTAAGCGTCAGGCTTTTGATCATCTTATTCGTCGTTTTGGCGATAAACCAGCTTCACGCTACCAAGAAGCTAGTTATGATATTCAGGCTACAGAAAACTTGCACTATAAACCAACGTGGGCATCTAACCAATCGCTATATGATTCATCAATTACAAAAATTGTGATGAAAGATTGGTATGCGCTAAAAGACCCCCGTCAATTTTATTACAGTACCTATACTTTAGCCCGAGCTAGACAGCAAGACTCGACTGAAGCAAATTTTGACTTTGTAGAGAGCCGTGGACTAGCTGACATGCTTGATAGTGAGCTTAAAGATCTTGCACTAAACGTGTTGATTCCGCTACGTCATGCTGCATGGGGTGCCAATTTAAACAATACCTTTATTTGCGGTTATGGCTACAGCACTATTTTTACCCAGCCGTGTATTTACCACGCAATGGATAACTTAGGTATTGCGCAATATCTTTCTCGTTTAGGGCTTTTGTTGGGAGATATAGAAGCATTAGACCAAGGCAAAGCTGATTGGCAGAACGGTGAAGAGTGGCAAGCACTTCGCCGCTATGTAGAAGATTGCCTAGTGGTGCGTGACCCATTTGAGTTGTTTGTGGCACAAAATGCCGCGCTGGATGGTTTGCTTTACCCAATTATTTACGAGCGTTTTGTGAATGGATACCTTTCTGGAAATGGTGCTTCTGCAATTGCCTTGCTTACTCAGTTTATGACGGATTGGTTTAGTGAATCACGTAAATGGGTTGATGCTGTGCTGAGTGTTGCTGCAAAAGAATCAGAAGAAAATAAAATGATTATTCAGGCGTGGTCAAGTAAATGGAGTGCGCGTGCAGTTGAGGCAGTGCGTCCTATTGCCAAGCTGGCTTTGGGCGAGCAGGCAGAGGAAGCGTTGACTGAAGAGCTAGCAAGCTATAACGCACGTATGAATAAAAACGGAATTATTACCTGAGAAACCACCATGTCTACTGTATTTATTATTTTACAAGCCAATGAAGAAACGCGATCAATTGTTGACGCCATTATGATTGATAACCCCAACGCTGTTGTTAAGCGTGAGCCTGCCATGATTAAAATTGATGCTCCAGGTGAGATGGTGATAAAAAGAGAAACAATCGAAGCTGAGATGGGGCGTGACTTTGACTTGCAAGAGTTACAAATTAATTTGATTACGCTAAGCGGACATGTTGACGAGACAGAAGATACATTTTCACTAAGCTGGAATAACTAAGCTGGAATAACTAAGGAAATTAATCATGGATATGAAGGCCACAAAAAAGAAAATTGGAATGAAAGAGAAGTATAGATTACTGACTCGTGATTTAGGCTGGGAAACAACTTACCAGACTAAGGAAGATATCTATCCTTATGCGACTTATGAAGGCATTAAAATTCACGATTGGGACAAATGGGAAGACCCGTTCCGTCTCACAATGGATTCATACTGGAAGTATCAAGCGGAAAAAGAGCGTAAATTTTATGCAATTATTGATGCTCATGCCCAAAATAACGGCCATTTGAATATTACTGATGCCAGTTATTTAAGTGCGCTAAAAATATTCTTGCAGGCCATTAGCCCAGCTGAATATGCGTCACATAAAGGATTTGCACGCGTAGGTCGCGAGTTTCCTGGTGTAGGCCCGCAAGTGGCTTGCCAAATGCAATCTATTGATGAAATTCGTCATGCGCAAACGCAGATTCATGCGATGTCTAATTACAACAAATACTACAACGGCTTTCATGCGTTTGCAGATCAGCGCGACCGCATTTGGTATACCTCAGTTGCACGCTCGTTCTTTGATGATGCAATGTCAGCTGGCCCATTTGAATTTATTATTGCGATTGGCTTCTCGTTTGAATACGTACTAACCAATTTGTTATTTGTGCCTTTTATGTCTGGCGCGGCTTACAACGGTGACATGGCAACAGTGACATTTGGTTTTTCTGCGCAATCCGATGAAGCGCGTCACATGACTTTGGGCCTAGAGTGCATCAAATTTATGTTGGAGCAAGATCCAGATAACTTGCCGATTGTTCAAAAATGGCTAGATAAATGGTTCGGTCGCGGCATGCGCCTGCTTACCTTAGTGGGCACTATGATGGATTACATGTTGCCAAAACGTGTGATGTCTTGGAGCGAAGCTTGGGAAATTTATGGCGAAGAAAACGGCAAAGCCTTATTCAACGATTTGGCACGCTATGGTATTCGCCCACCAAAAGGCTGGGATCTGACTGGTGAATCAAAAGAACATGTGTCGCATCAACTGATGCTTGGTTTATATCAATGGAGATTTGGTACTTCTTTCCACGGATGGATCCCATCTAATGATGATATGGACTGGTTGTCTAGTAAATACCCAAATACTTTCGATAAGTACTACCGTCCACGTTGGGATCACATTAAGAAACTAGAAGCGGAAGGTAAACCATTCAAAAACTATGGCCTACCTAAACTTTGCCAAACTTGTCAGTTGCCAGCTTTATTTACAGAACCGGGTGACCCAACAAGCTTGTGTCAGCGTGAAGTCACCTACAAAAAAGAAAAATATCACTTCTGCTCTGATAGTTGCCAAGACACCTTTAACCAAGAGCCTGAAAAATATATTCAAGCATGGTTGCCAATGACTCAATTATTTCAAGGCAATAGTGGTGGTGGCGGTTTAGATGCTTGGATGGATTGGGTTAGCTTACAAGATGGCGTTGATAATGGTGACTATCATGGCTCTGAAGATCAGAAAAATTTTGATGCTTGGAAAAGCATGACAACATCTAACAAATAGATGTGCTAGAAAACATAATGGAGAAATTAAATGGCAGTCACTGCAAATTATGAATACGTTGGCGTTCCTGCCGATACGCTTGCTAACTTTCATGGCAATCAAATAGTGTATGCATGTTGGGATCAGCATTTATTGCTTGCTGCACCTTTTATCTGCTTTGTAACACCGGAATCGCTATTTAAAGACATGGTAACAGGTTCAATCATGCCTTTACTTGAATCGGATCCTGATTTTGCTGCAATTGATTGGAGTAAAGTTGAGTGGTTGAAATCAAACCAACCATTTACGCCAGATTTTGAAGCTAGCATTGCTGGAAATGGAATTGGTCATAAGGATCAGGTGCGTTTCCGTACTCCTAATCTAAATACCTTGCGTGCAATAGATTAGGAAATGTAATGAGCTATCAATTAACAATCGAGCCTCTTGGTCAAACTATTGAGATAGAAGAAGGGCAGACCATTCTTGATGCAGCTTTGCGCGCAGGTATTTACTTGCCGCATGCTTGTTGTCATGGCTTGTGTGCTACTTGCAAAGTGCAGGTAATTGATGGAGAAGTAGACCACGGTGTGTCATCTACTTTTGCGTTAATGGATTTTGAGCGCGATGAGCAGAAATGCCTAGCCTGCTGTGCAATACCCCAAGGTGATATAACCATTGAGGCGGAAATTGATGAGGATGAAGATGCAAGAAACTTACCGGTGCTTGATTATCCTGGAGTAGTCAGTCGTATTGAATCTTTAACACCTACTATAAAAGGTATTTGGATTAAATTAGATACTCAAGACGGTGTTGATTTTCAAGCAGGTCAGTACGTTAATCTAAATTTGCCAGATGGCATTGGTAGTCGTGCATTTTCTTTGGCAAGTCAGCCGTCAGCCAATAATGAGATTGAATTAAACATACGTATCGTGCCAGGTGGACAAGCAACTTCTTATGTTCATGAAAAAATGAAAGTGGGTGATAAAGTCAGTATTACTGGGCCTTATGGTCGATTTTTTGTGAAGAAGTCTGCCAATGTGCCTATGATATTTATGGCGGGTGGTTCGGGTTTATCAAGTCCTAGATCTATGATTTTAGATCTTTTAGAAGAGGGCTGTACGCTACCAATTACACTTATTTATGGTCAGCGCACTTTGTCTGAACTTTATTACCACGATGAATTCTTGGCGCTTACTAAACAATATAGTAATTTTAACTACATTCCTGCACTTTCATCTGAACCTGAAGCGTCAATGTGGCAAGGTTTTCGTGGGTATGTTCACGATGCTGCAATTGCACATTTCAATAATGATTTCCGTGGCAATAAAGCCTATATTTGTGGGCCACCACTCATGGTTGAATCTTGCATCGGAGGCTTGATGAAAGGTCGGCTTTTTGAGCGCGATATTTATACTGAAAAATTTATTTCTGCGGCAGATGCGCAACAAGTTAGAAGCCCGCTATTCCGCGCGCTATAAAAGCTTAAAGCCCTATGTCCCTTAATTTTTAGCTATACATTTTAAGCATTGATAGTTGTGTAATAAGGTATTAGACAGCATTGTTTTAGACGCCTAAACTGATATTAATTCGCGGATATAGAAGTAACTTTTTGTATCACTGATCTGCTTAATGAAATCAAACTAAAGGGCTGAAATGCAACATATCCAAAATTTTATTGACGGCAAATTTGTCGATGGCACTGAAGGCAAAACTTTCGAAAAGCGGTCTCCTCTCGACAATAGCATCATTGCAACAGTATCTGAGGCTGGTAAGGCTGATGTTGATGCGGCGGTGCGTGCAGCGCAAGCTGCACGTCAAGGGGAATGGGGCGGATTAACCACTGATCAGCGCGTAGACTTGCTGTATGGTGTTGCTAATGAAATTACGCGTCGTTTCGAAGATTTTGTTTCGGCTGAAATGGCAGATACAGGTCAACCGCGCCACGTGATGACCCATGCATTCATTCCTCGTGGTGCGGCCAATTTTAAAGTTTTCGCCGACATTATCAAGAATGTCCCATCAGAGTCATTCCAGATGGCAACGCCAGATGGTCGTGGCGCGCTCAATTATTCTATTCGTGTTCCTAAAGGTGTCGTTGGTGTAATTTCACCATGGAATGCGCCATTTCTATTAATGACCTGGAAAGTAGGCCCAGCATTGGCTTGCGGTAACACTGTTGTCGTTAAGCCGTCTGAAGAGACGCCTCTGACAACTACATTGCTCGGTGAAGTGATGAACAGTGTCGGTATTCCTAAAGGCGTTTTTAATGTGGTACACGGATTTGGTCCTGGATCTGCAGGTGAATTTCTAACGCACCATCCTATGGTTGATGCGATTACCTTTACTGGTGAAACTCGCACAGGCACCGCAATTATGAAAGCTGCTGCAGAAGGTATGCGAGATGTTTCCTTTGAACTAGGTGGAAAAAATGCAGGAATTGTTTTTGCTGATGCGAACTTTGAAGATGCGGTCGAAGGTATATTTCGCTCAAGTTTCCTTAATTCTGGACAAGTTTGTTTGGGAACTGAGCGTGTGTATGTGGAGAGGCCAATTTTTGAACGTTTTGTGCAAGCTCTGAAGGTCAAAGCTGAGGCAGTTAAGTTCGGTCGTCCAGACGATGTTAATGCAAATTACGGGCCGCTAATTAGCCAAGAACACAAAGAAAAAGTACTTTCCTACTATGCTAAAGCGGTAAAAGAAGGTGCAACTGTCGTAACTGGTGGTGGTATCCCGAATATGCCCGCAGATTTAGCTAGCGGTCATTGGGTGCAGCCAACAATATGGACAGGTTTGCCGGAGTCTGCATCTGTTGTACGCGAAGAGGTGTTTGGGCCATGTTGTCATATTTGTCCTTTTGATACTGAGGATGAGGTGATTAATCTTGCGAATGCAAATGAATATGGATTGTCGACCACGATCTGGACAACTAACTTAGGTCGCGCACACCGTGTAGCGGCTCGCGTTGATGTTGGTATTACTTGGATTAATAGTTGGTTCCTGCGTGACTTGCGGACAGCTTTTGGGGGGTCTAAGCAATCTGGCATTGGCCGCGAGGGTGGTGTTCATTCTCTGGAGTTTTACACAGAAACTCGAAATATTTGTGTAAAACTCTGAGGATTTTATGGAAGACAACAAAATCAAAAAATACGGCGATGAGCTTTATGACGCTTGGCTAACTCGTGGTTCTGTGCCGAGTATTTTGGAGCGTGAGCCAGATATTAGCATTGAAGATCTATTCAAAATTCAGTGGCACTTTGTTCTTCTACGATTGCAAGCTGGGGAAAAAGTTATTGGTAATACAAATGGCGCGAAGGTAAAGAGGGCTCTGATGAGTTCAATGCCGAAGCTCGCAAAACCTGTGTGAAATTCTGAGGATGTTTATGGACGATACAAAAATTAAAAAGTACGGTGATGAGATTTATGAAGCTTGGTTATCTCGTAGTACTGTACAACCTCTTCTAGCGCGTGAGCCAGAGATTACCATTGATGATGCTTACGCAATTCAATTGCGCTTTATAGAGCGTCGCGTGCAGGCAGGCGAAACGATCATTGGTAAAAAAATCGGTGTTACCAGTAAGCCAGTACAAGATTTTCTCGGTGTATATCAGCCGGATTTTGGTCAATTGACTTCAGGCATGGTGTATCAAGAAGGTGAAAACATCGACTTGAGTAAACTGATTCAGCCAAAAGCTGAAGCAGAACTCGCCTTTGTTCTGAAAGAAGATTTGATCGGTCCTGGCATTACGGCAATGGACGTTATTCGTGCTACCGACTATGTTGCGCCATGCTTTGAGATTGTTGATTCTCGCATTACTGATTGGAAAATCAAGATTCAGGATACTGTTGCTGATAATGCCTCTTGCGGTGTTTTTGTGATCGGTAAAACGCGTGGCGACCCACGTAAACTCGATATTACGTTGGCTGGCATGGTGCTAGAAATGAACGGTGAAGTACATTCGACTGGTGTTGGTGCCGCAGTTCAAGGTTCACCAGCGAATGCTGTTGCTTGGTTAGCAAACACCTTGGGTGTTCTTGGTATTCCTTTCCGTGCAGGTGAAATCATACTTTCTGGATCTCAATCTCCATTAGTACCAGTTGTAGATGGCGATGAGCTGGTATGTACGGTAGGTGGCATCGGAAGCTGTCGCGTTAAATTTAGTGGAAGGAGTACAGTATGAGTCTCGAATTAACCCTATCTAGGGAAGATGTAGTGCGATTGTGTGAACGTGTTGAAGGCGCACAGCGCGGTGCCTATGCGATTCCTAAGCTTACTGAAGAATATCCGGCTATGACAGTTAACGATGGCTACGCAGTACAAGCCGAACTACGCCGTCGATTTATTGCTAAAGGCAGTCGCCTAGTGGGCTGGAAGGCTGGTTTAACCTCACGTGCAAAGATGGTTCAGATGGGGGTGCATTTTCCTGCTATTGGATTTTTAACAGACGATATGGCTCGCCCTGAGGGGTCAGCCATTAAGACGTCAGATATGGTGCATCCTCGCGTTGAATGTGAAGTGGCTTTCGTTACAAAAACAGCACTTCAGGGCCCTAACTGCACTCGTCAAAATGTGCTTGATGCAACTGACTACGTTTTACCGGCTGTTGAAATTATTGATTCACGCTTTTCTGGTTTTAAGTTTGATCTTCCGAGTGTCATTGCAGATAACTGTTCTTCAGCGAGATACGTTGGTGGTGGGCGTGCTCGCTATCCAGCGGATATTGATTTGCGCACACTTGGCGTAGTGATGGAAAAAAATGGTGAAATTGTGGCCACTGGAGCTTCGGCGGCTGTGCTGGGTCATCCGGCAGAGGCTATTGCGTTATTGGTCAATGCGCTAGCGGAGCAAGGTGAAATGTTGCCTGCAGGTAGCTTTGTAATGAGCGGAGGTATTACTGAAGCGATTCCCGTTAAACCTGGCGATAGCATCATCGCTCGTTTTCAGGATCTCGGTAGTGTTTCAATGCGGTTTATCGAATAATTTACTGACGAAAAGGAATTAATATGCCTATTTTAGAAATGCACTTGCTTGAAGGGCGAAGTGTTGAGATGAAACGTAAATCAATCGCAGCAGTAACTGAAGCGCTTGTTGAGACGCTTAAAGTGCGCTCTGACCAAGTACGTATTCTGATTACAGAACACTCTGAAGAACATTTTGCAGTGGGCGGAGTGAGTATAGGTGAGCGAAATAATGGCGCAGGCAAGTAATCTGGCCTCTCTTTTGCTCTTAGTCGGGCAGTGTGCTTTCCTTAGACATTTAGTATGAATTTGCATTTACAGGAAAAAAAAGCACTCATTACCGGCTCAACCAGCGGCATTGGTTTTGCAATCGCATATGCGCTTGCTGGCGAGGGTGTCTCGGTTGTTATTAATGGGCGAACTGAAGCTGGAATTAATGAGGCCAAATGCCGAATACTAGAAGCCTTCCCCAGTAGCGTTGTGCAATGTGTTGTTGCTGATTTATCTAGTGCTGATGGAGTTGATACATTATTGCGTGTGGCTGGAGAAGTAGATCTTCTGGTTAATAATCTAGGTATATACGATTTAAAACCGTTCGAACAGATTGACGATGATGAGTGGCTTCATTTTTTTCAAGTCAATGTGATGAGCGGTGTCCGTCTTGCACGATATTACCTTCCCCGCATGAAGGAACGTAATTGGGGACGCGTTATATTTATATCCAGTGAGTCCGGCATTTGCCCACCTGCAGAGATGGTGCATTACGGAATGACTAAATCAGCGCAATTGTCAGTCTCCCGTGGTTTGGCTGAAACATGCGTTGGAACTGGCGTCACTGTTAATTCTATACTGCCTGGGCCAACCAGAACCGAAGGCGTTGCTATCGCTTTTTCCAAAATGGCTGAGGAATCTGGGCTTAGTTTAGCTGAGGTTGAAACGAATTTTTTTGCTAAAGCGCGTCCGACTTCCATATTGAAACGTTTTATCGAACCTGAAGAAATCGCCTCACTAGTGGCATATATATGTAGCCCACTATCGTCTGCCACACAGGGCGCTGCCTTGCGCGTAGATGGCGGTGTAGTTCGTTCATTAATTTAACTCTTGTTGTTAGGAAATGTTGTGAAAAAAATAAAATGCGCTCTGATTGGGTCAGGTAATATCGGTACCGACCTTATCTATAAAATTCAACGTAGCACAATACTTGAGCCAGTATGGATGGTTGGAATTGATCCTGAGTCTGAAGGTTTAGCGCGAGCGCGAGGTATGGGTTTGAAGACTACATCAGCTGGTGTCGATGGTCTTTTGCCCCATGTTTTGGCTGATGGGATCCAGATTGCATTTGATGCAACATCTGCTTATGTTCATGCAGAAAACTCACGAAAATTGAATGAGCTTGGTGTGCTAATGATTGATCTAACACCAGCGGCTATTGGTCCGTTGTGTGTGCCTACAGTCAATCTCCGTGAACAAGCCGATAAGGGTGAGATGAATGTCAATATGATTTCATGTGCAGGTCAGGCAACCATTCCAATTGTATATGCCGTCTCTAGAATCCAAGGTGTTGAATACGCTGAAATTATTGCTAGCTTGTCTTCGGTATCTATCGGTCCTGGTACTCGCGCTAATCTAGATGAATTTACTTATACAACTTCTAATGCCATTAAAGTGGTTGGCGGTGCGCGTAAAGGCAAGGCGCTAGCGATCATTAATCCAGCAGAACCACCTATGTTGATGCGTAACACTATTTATTGTTTAACTGACGAAACGCCAGACCAAGCGAAAATTACCGAATCTATTCTGAAAATGATCACAGAAGTACAAAAGTACGTACCTGGCTATAGATTAGTCAATGGCCCGATTTTTGATGGGAATAAGGTTTCAGTATTTATGGAAGTTGCGGGTTTAGGCGACTATCTACCTCGCTATGCTGGCAATCTTGACATTATGACGGCTGCTGCAACCAGAACTGCCGAAATGTTCGCAGAGCAAATTCTCGCTGGCAAGCTCACTTTAACACCTAAATTAACCCCTAACTTAACCGCTACGGAGATTGCATAATGAGTCAGGATCAAAGTTTACAAGGCCGAAAAATTATTATTCACGACATGTGCCTGCGTGATGGTATGCACGCCAAACGTGAGCAAATGAGCATAGCGCAAATGGTTAGCGTGGCTACTGCGCTTGATGACGCCGGCGTGCCGTTGATTCAAGTGACGCATGGCGCTGGCTTAGGTGGTAACTCGTTACAGCACGGATTTGCGCTTCACAGCAATGAGGAATATTTGCAAGCGGTAGTGCCTAAAATGAAGCAGGCTAAAGTGTCGGTACTGTTGATTCCTGGTTTAGGTACCATGAAAGAATTGCAATCCGCTTATGACTGTGGCGCCCGTAGCGTGCATGTCGCGACACATTGTACTGAAGCGGATACTTCGCCGCAGCACATTGCCTTCGCCCGCAAATTGGGTATGGATACTTCGGGCTTCTTGATGATGGCGCATCTGAATACCCCTGACAAACTAGCGCAACAAGGCAAGTTAATGGAGTCTTACGGCGCGCAGACAATCTACATTACAGACTCTGCCGGCTATATGTTACCGGCGGATGTGAAGTCTCGTGTTGCTGCTTTACGAGCCGTATTGAAACCTGAAACGGAAATTGGTTTTCATGGCCACCATAACTTGGGCATGGGGGTTGCTAACTCTATTGCAGCGATCGAGGAAGGGGCTAGCCGCATTGATGCTTCAGTGGCTGGACTTGGCGCTGGTGCCGGCAATACGCCACTTGAGGTGTTTGTTGCGGTGTGCGAGCGTATGGGTATTGAAACCGGTTGTGATCTATTTAAATTAATGGATATGGCTGAGGATATTGTGGTGCCACTGATGGAGCACATGGTTCGTGTTGATCGTGCCTCCTTGACGCTAGGTTACGCCGGCGTTTATTCAACATTCTTATTACATGCCAAGCGTGCTTCAGAGCGTTTTGGCATTCCTACACGTGATATTTTGGTTGAGTTAGGACGTCAGAAAATGATAGGTGGTCAAGAAGATATGATTGTAGATACGGCGATGACGATGGCGAAAGAGCGCGGCCTTCTTCAGGATGTTACAGCTTAGTCGGGTTAATAAATTAATGATAAATTTAAAATATACACCGGATTTTTTTAATAAATGGAGTGAAGGTCACCTGCCTGAACACCTAGGCATTGTGGTCACAGAGGTGCTTGAGGGCGAGCTTAGGGCTAAATTCCAAGTGCAAGCAATATTGATTGCACCAAATGGATATCTGCATGCGGGTAGTGTGGTCACCTTGGCTGATACTTGCGCAGGCTATGGCTGTCAAGCAAGCTTACCCGAGGGCGCCATTGGTTTTACTACCATAGAATTAAAGTCTAATCATCTAGGCACTGCACGCTCGGGTATGGTGGAGTGTGTGGCTAAAGCGGTGCATTTGGGCAGAACAACACAAGTTTGGGATGCCGTTGTCAGCAGTCAAGAGAGTGGTAAAACAATTGCACTATTTAGATGTACGCAAATGATACTTTATGAAAAATAGCCTTGTTAAATGCTGCAAATGCAAACTAGGTGCTCAATTTTTCAGCATTATTGATTTGAGACATGTCCAATGACAATTAATCACCAATTTAATGAAGTGGCCGTAGTTGTAGGTGCTACTGGGGCATTTGGTCAGGCGATTGTAGCCAAACTTATCGCTGCCGGATTAGGCGTCATTGCTGTGGCGAGAACCGCTGAGAAACTGTCAGCTTTAGCCCTTGAGCATCCAAGTGTCATTGCGTGTGTTGCCGACATTTCCTCTGATTCGTCAATTCAATCGATAAGTGCAACCGTTGCATGGCCAGTGCGCATGGTGGTGCATGGTCCCGGTGTAGCCGTGGCTGGCGGAATTCTAACCGCACCAACCTCGGCTATGGTAGACGCAGTTAATATTAAAGTGGGTGGCATGCTCAGGCTCACACGTGCGGTAGATACTCATCTGGTACAAGGCTCAAGGCTGGTTGCCATTGGTGGACATTACGGTTTTGAACCAACGTCTTATGCTGCGGCCGCGGGTGTTGCCAACGCTGCGCTGGTTAATGTAATGCGTCAGCTTAGTTTGGCTTATGGGTCACGCGGTATAACGTCACATCTTATTGCGCCGGGCCCGGCTGACACTGAACGTTTGAGGCGAGTTGCTGGCGACAGAGCAATAATGCGCGGCATCAGTACAGCAGATGTGCTTGAAGAGATGAGAGCTGAGTCATCTATTGGGGCTTTTACTACGCCTGAGCAAGTCGCTTGGGCTGTTTCCATACTGCTTGCCGAAGAGGCTAATGCGATGACAGGCTCGACTTTGATGCTCGACTCAGGTCGTCGCCGCGGCTTACCGTAAGATGCTTCGGTAATTTTAATTTTGATTTTAACTTTGATTTTAACATTGGTTAAATCAGCCAATAAATAAGGATAAAAATAATGCCGGTCGTCAATTTCCATTTAGCCGAAGGTCAGTCTTCCACCAAGCAACATGAGCAACTTCTTAGAGAATCTTGCTTGTTATATTGCGAAGTGCTTAAAGCGCCTATGGATAGAGTACGTGCGTTTATTACCTCACACACAGCCAGTCAATTTACCGTAGCCGGTGACATTACCAGAGGCACCGGTCTTAATCATGCACCTTATTTTGAATTTATTGTGCTGGAAGGTCGCCCGCTTGAAGAACGTCAGCGTCTACTTAGCGGATTTACCGAGTTGCTAGTCAATATTATGAAGGTAAGACGCGAGTTAGTCCGTGGTTGTTGCCGAAGAGTTGATCCAGAAGACTGGGCTATTGGCGGTGTCTCGGCCAGCGTTCTGCGTAAAGAAGAAATCTCAATGCGAGCAGAAGCGGCTGCTTTATCCGTGAATAAATAAATGCTAACGCCCAATATCAGGCTGCGATAATAATTTTAGAAATGGGGTTTAGTTTGGAAACATTAATAGTAAGAAAAGTGGCCGTGTTAGGCGCCGGTGTGATGGGTGCGCAAATAGCAGCACACTTTACTAATGCGGATGTACCCGTCGTGTTGTTTGATCTTTACTCAGCTCAAGGTGATCCTAGTGCGCTGGCTAAAAAAGCCATTGATGGTTTAAAAAAGATGTCTCCGGCTCCTTTTGTTGGTAAAGATCGCGTCAATTACATTGATGCGGCAAACTATGACCAGCATTTACACCTACTTGAAGATTGTGACCTTGTGATTGAGGCCATCGCTGAAAAAATGGAGTGGAAAGAGGACTTGTATCGCAAGATTGTGCCTCATCTAAAATCAGGTGCGGTGATTGCATCCAACACTTCTGGCTTATCGATCAACCAACTTTCCGAGAATTTACCGGCAGCATTACGCCCACAATTTTGTGGCATACACTTTTTCAACCCACCACGTTATATGCGTCTGGTCGAAATTATTGCAACCAAAACCAGCGCGCCAACCATGCTTGACCAGCTGGAAACTTGGCTCACCAAGCGCTTGGGTAAAGGCGTAGTGCGCGCTAAAGATACCTCCAGTTTTGTAGCAAACCGCATAGGCGTGTTCTCAATGTTAATTGTAATGCATCATGCAGAACGATTAGGGTTGGCTTGCGATGTTGTGGATGAACTCACAGGCACTAAAATTGGCCGTGGCAAAAGCGCGACATTTAGAACCGCAGATTTAATTGGGCTGGATACGCTCAAGCTCATCGTCAATACCTTACGCGATACCTTGCCAAATGATCCGTGGAAAACCCATTTTGGCCTGCCGCAATGGCTGGAAGGCTTAATTGAAAAAGGCGCTTTAGGGTTAAAAACAAAAGCCGGTGTATTTACTAAAGTGGGTAAAGATATTCTGGTATTTGACCCTAGCAAAAAAGACTACCAAGCTTCAACAGCTGCAATTGCAACAGAAGTGGCAGCCTTGCTTAAAATAGCCGATCCTATACAACGCATGGCGGCCTTGCGCGCAGATACACATCCGCAAGCACAATTGGTGTGGAGCGTGTTCCGTGATTTATTCCACTACAGCGCTTACCACTTGGCCGATATTGCTGATAATGCCAGAGATGTAGATTTTGCCATGCGCTGGGGCTACGGTTGGACTCAAGGGCCTTTTGAAAGCTGGCAAGCGGCTGGATGGGGATCTGTGGCGGCAGCTATTCAAGATGACATTACCACTGGCAAAGCAATGAGTGACGCGCCTTTACCAGACTGGGTATTTAGTCGCACTGGTGTGCATGAAGCGGGTGGATCTTGGTCGCCAGCAGAACAGCAACTTAAACCACGCTCCAGCCTGCCGGTATATCAACGCCAGCTTTATCCTGAGCATGTGCTGGGAGAGGCTGGCGATAATACGGGGGTAACTATTTGGTCTAGTGAAGGCGTTCGCTTGTGGACGCACCCCTTGGATAATGGCATCGCGATACTTTCGCTCACCACAAAAATGCACGCCATCGGTAGCCACGAATTAGACAGTATGCTGACAGCAATCGGTATTGCTGAGACTCAATATAATGGACTTGTGTTATGGCAGGAGGCGCCATTTTCTGCAGGCGCTAACTTACGCGAATTTCTTGAAGAAAGCCGAGCCGGCCGATTCGATGCCTTAGATAAAATGTTGATTAAATTTCAGCAGGTATCGATGGCAATCAAATACGCACAAGTCCCAACAGTGGCTGCGGTGGAAGGGTTGGCTTTAGGCGGCGGATGTGAGTTCGCCATGCATGCAAGCCATCGCGTTCTGGCTTTTGAAAGCTATTTGGGCTTGGTTGAACCTAGCGTTGGACTTATACCTGCCGGTGGTGGCAGTAAAGAATTTGCTTTACGTGCGGCAGATATAGTGAAAAGCCAAGCTGGGGTAGAAGCTCTGTCGTCCATTCATACTGCTTTTCAAATAATCTCAAATGCAAAAAAATCGGCTAGCGGACAGGAAGCCGTCGAGATGGGCTTTGCTAAATCTTCAGATGATGTGGTGTTCCATCCAAACGAGCTGCTATATGTGGCCTTGCGCCGGGCGCGAGCCATGGCAGAGGCTAACTATCATCCAGCTATGAAAGCCAGAAAGGTCGTGGTTGCTGGCAGGGTAGGCATTGCTGCTTTAAAAGTAACACTTTTAAACCTTAAAGAAGGTGGATTTATCTCTGCCCATGATTATGTAGTAGGTCGTGCCGTTGCCGTAGCGCTTTGTGGTGGTGAAGTTGATAAAGGCACGCAAGTGAGTGAAGAATGGCTTTTGGATGTAGAGCGCAGAGAATTTATCCGCTTACTCAAAACAGCAGAAACCCAAGCCAGAATCGAGCATATGCTGGAAACCGGCAAGCCACTTAAAAACTAGCTAATTAGCAACTAACTAATTAGTCATTAAAGGAAATTGGAATGTCTAGACAAATACAAGAGGCTTATATCGTAGCCGCTACTCGCGTGCCAACGGCAAAACGCAATGGTATTTTTCGTACCACAAGGCCTGAAAGTCTGTTGGCGCATGTGTTGTCATCGGTATTGGCGCAAGTGCCACAAATTGATCCTGCCCTCATTGGCGATGTCATTGTGGGCTGTGCGATTCCAGAAGCAGAACAAGGCACTAATGTAGCGCGCATCGGCTTGTTGCAAGCGGGCTTTCCTAATAGCGTGCCTGGCGTTACGGTTAACCGTTTGTGTTCATCCGGTTTGCAGGCGGTGGCGGATGCTGCGGCTAGAATCCAGCTCGGCGAAGCTGATGTTATGATTGCCGCTGGTGTTGAGTCTATGACGGTTATGCATCAATTAATGGGCAATAAAATCAGCATAGACCCAATCATATTTGCTTCTAACGAAAATATGGGGATTGCCTACGGTATGGGTCTCACTGCGGAGAAAGTTGCCCAGCAATATAAAGTCAGTCGCGAAGATCAAGATGCATTTGCGATTGATTCGCATCAAAAAGCCGCTGCTGCCATTGCCGCTGGAAAATTTACCGATGAAATTAGTCCGTATACGGTACGTAATTATGAGCCGGCTAACGATGGCATGTCGCGTGTGGAAGAAAAGCGGTTTGCGCAAGATGAAGGTGTGCGTACCGACGTTAGCATCGAAGGCTTAGCCAAACTTAAAGCAATCTTTGCGGCAAAAGGTTCAGTCACCGCCGGCAATACTTCACAAATGTCAGATGGTGCGGCGGCGGTGATGCTGGTTTCTGAAAAAATACTCAAAGAATTTAACTTAAAGCCCTTGGCTCGTTTTGCCGGGTTTTCAGTGGCAGGTGTGCCGGCAGAAATTATGGGCATAGGTCCGACTAAGGCGATTCCTAAATTGCTAGCTAAAACCGGTGTTAAATTGGAAGACATAGGCTGGATAGAATTGAACGAAGCCTTTGCCGCGCAAGCCTTAGCGGTCATTCGCGAGCTAGACCTTAATCCAGAGCGCGTCAACCCGCATGGCGGAGCGATTGCGCTAGGACATCCGCTCGGCGCTACCGGAGCGATTCGCACCGCAACCTTAATTCACGGCTTGAAAAATACCGGTGAAAAGTGGGGCATGGTATCTATGTGCGTAGGTACCGGCATGGGTGCGGCAGGCTTATTCGAAATGCTTTAAGTAAAATTAATTCTATGCGGAATGATTTTTAAAAGTTGTGTGGTGCTAACCAGCGCTAACCAGTAACTTTAAAAAATTGATACGTTCAGCCTGCTATATTTAAGAAAGGCATTATTCAGTCATGATAAAAATTCTAGTCCCAATAAAACGGGTGGTTGACTACAAAGTCAAGATTCGAGTGAAAGCTGACGGATCTGCTGTCGATACCGATAACGTTAAAATGTCGACCAATCCTTTTGATGAAATTGCCATTGAAGAAGCGGTTAGGCTTAAGGAGGCCGGTGTCGCTGGCGAAGTTGTTGTGGTTACGTGCGGTACCTCTGCAGCTCAGGACGTATTGCGTTCAGCTTTAGCGATGGGCGCGGATCGCGCAATTCTTGTTCAATTGGATGCAGATCAACTGGAAACTTTGCAGCCTTTGGCCGTTGCCAAATTACTCAAAGTTGTGCTAGATGAAGAGCAGCCAAATTTAATTATATGTGGCAAACAAGCGATTGATGACGATGCAAATCAGACTGGTCAGATGTTGGCCGCATTAAAAGGATGGCCACAGGCGACCTTTGCATCAAAAGTGGTGATTGCTGATGGGAAAGCCACGGTTACTCGTGAAGTCGATGGTGGCCTAGAAACCATAATGGTGAATTTGCCAGCTTTGATTAGTACAGACTTACGCCTCAATAACCCTCGCTTTACCACTTTACCCAATATCATGAAGGCCAAAAGCAAGCCGCTTAATATATTGATCGCAACTGATATGGGCATTGATATGGCGCCACGCCTTAGCACGTTAAGTGTTAGCGAACCGGCCAAGCGTACTTCCGGCATTCGTGTCGGTGATGTTGCTCAGCTGATAGAAAAATTAAAAAACGAAGCTAAGGTTATCTAAGGGGAGCGATATGAGTATTTTAGTGATAGCCGAGCATGACAACCTTATATTGAAAGCCAGCAGCCGCAATACGCTAAGCGCGGCGCTAAAATTAGGTGGGCCTGTAGATATATTGGTGGCTGGATACAACTGCCTATCTGCCGCACAAGCTGCTACTGGCTTGGCTGGCGTAAATAAAGTGAAGTTGGCTGATGCCAGTCATCTGGCTGATGGTTTTGCCGAAAATTTAGCCGCACTGGTAGTGTCTATGGCGGGTAGTTATAGTCATATTTTAGCGCCTGCCACCACTTTCGGAAAAAACTTTTTACCACGTGTCGCGGCTTTGTTAGATGTTGCACAAATTTCAGAAATTAGCGCAGTGGTGGATAGCAACACTTTCGTTAGACCGATTTATGCCGGTAATGCACTGGCAACGGTAGAAAGCCGCGATGCGATCAAAGTTATCACGGTTCGGCCAACGGCTTTTGAGCCAGCTGGTGATGGCGGAAGTGCTGATATCGAATCTGTAGCGCCGCTCTCAGACCTTGCTTGCACTAGCTTAGTCAGTAGAGAATTTAGCGTGTCGGAACGGCCTGAACTCGGCGCTGCCAAAGTCATCGTTTCTGGTGGTCGTGGTTTAGCTAGTGGTGAAAACTATCAGCAGCTACTAGGCCCACTGGCTGACCAACTTGGCGCAGCTCTTGGCGCTAGTCGAGCGGCTGTTGATGCTGGCTTTGTGCCTAATGACTATCAGGTTGGTCAAACCGGCAAGATTGTTGCGCCGCAATTATATATTGCGGTTGGTATCTCAGGCGCCATTCAGCACCTCGCTGGTATGAAAGATTCAAAAGTGATTGTGGCGATTAATAAAGACCCAGATGCGCCCATTTTTCAAGTGGCCGACTACGGTTTGGTGGGTGATTTATTTGAGTTGGTGCCACAATTAACTGACGCATTATTAGCAGCAAAGTTATGAACGTAAAACTAGCGAAATTTTAGGGATATTTTAATGACGGTATATATTGCACCTATCAAAGACATGTTGTTTGTGCTTGAAGAAATTGCTGGTCTGGACGAGGTTGCCGCCTTGCCTGGCTGTGAAGATGTCGGCCTTGATCTAGTGTCTGCCGTGCTTGAAGAGGCCGCACGCTTGGCCGAAGAAGTGATTGCGCCACTAAATAAAGGCAGTGACCAGCAAGGCGCTAGCTACGCTAATTATGAAGTTAAAACATCCCCAGGGTTCAAAGAGGCTTACCAGCAGTTTGCTGAAGGTGGTTGGGTTGGTTTGACTTGTGACCCGAAGTTTGGTGGTCAAGGATTACCACATCTTCTGAGTATTCCAGTGGGCGAGATACTGAACTCTGCTAGTGTTTCTTTTGCGCTTTGCCCCATGCTTACCAGCGGTGCGATTGAGGCACTAAGCCACCATGCTTCTGATGAATTGAAAGCCATCTATTTGCCGAAAATGATCTCTGGTGAATGGACCGGCACCATGAATCTCACCGAATCAAATGCAGGTTCTGATTTAGCCGCAGTGAGAACTAGCGCTACACCAGCAACTGATGGAAGCAATCATTACCTGATCAAAGGCACCAAGATTTTTATTACTTATGGTGAGCATGATTACACCGATAACATTATCCACTTGGTGCTAGCGCGACTTCCTGACGCACCTCCAGGCATTAAGGGCATATCACTATTTGTGGTGCCTAAATTTATGGTCAATAGCGATGGCTCTTTGGGCGCACGTAACGATGCAAAATGTGTATCGATTGAACATAAGATGGGCATTCATGGCAGCCCTACGGCGGTAATGGCCTTCGGTGAAGATGCTGGTGCGGTTGGTTATTTGGTGGGAGAAGCCAATCGCGGTCTGGAATACATGTTTACCATGATGAACAATGCCCGTTTATCAGTAGGGCTTGAAGGGGTAGGCATTGCAGAGCGAGCGTATCAGCAAGCACTCAATTATGCTATGGACCGAGTTCAGGGGCGCGTGGTAGGTAGAGAAGGCGTGTTGCCAATAGCCTTTCATCCTGATGTGCGACGAATGTTGATGACTATGCGCTCACAAATAGAAGCGATGCGCGCACTCGTTTTTGTTGCGGCGGCGTCCTTGGATAAAGCGGCGCGATGTGTCGATGACGAAGCACGTAAATGCCATCAGGCGCGAATTGATTTATTAATCCCGGTAGTTAAAGCGTGGTGTACCGAGCAAGCAAATGAAATCGCCTATATCGCGGTACAAGTTCATGGTGGCATGGGTTATATCGAAGAAACTGGCGCTGCCCAGCATCAGCGAGATGCACGTATTACCACTATTTATGAAGGCACTACCGGCATTCAGGCTAATGATCTAATGGGTCGTAAAGTAGCACGTGATGGCGGCGTTGCGGCTAATGTATTGATACTAGAAATGTCCGCTAGTGCGACTGAAGCGCAAGGCATTAGCCCATTAGCCAGCTTGGGTGATGCGCTGTCTGTAGGTGTTACAGACCTCAAGGCCGCCACGGATTGGATAGTCGCCAGCTACGCGAACAATCCCGCATCTACGCTAATCGGATCTGTGCATTATCTCAAGTTATTTGGCACGGTAACCGGCGCATGGTTATTGCTGCGCTCAGCGATTGCCGCACAAGCTAAACTAAGCTCAGGGGCTGGTGATACGGTGTTTTGTCAGCAAAAGATCGCAACTACGCAATTTTACCTGGATCAGGTACTGCCTTTGACGGCTTCCTTGTTGATCATGTTAAAGCGCGGTGAGACTAGTTTAGTAGCGGCCGATATAGCGCTGTCTTAAATAACCTTAATTAATGACTATCGGCTAATGAATGTATTGATTGTGCATGCTCACCCAGAACCTAAGTCGTTCTGTGCCGCGCTTAAAGATACGGCGGTTGAAGTGCTATCAAGCATCGGACATGAGGTGTTTGTTTCAGATCTTTACCAGATGAATTTCAATCCGGTTGCATCTGCGCAAGATTTTTTGGCGCGCGAAAACCCCGACTATCTGTCTTATGCCCTTGAGCAGCGACGAGGCCTAGATGCTGGAAACCTTAAAAGTGATATTCAAGAAGAGATTAGCAAAGTAAAAAATGCAGATCTCATTATTTTTACTTTTCCTATATTTTGGATGTCAGTGCCAGCAATAATGAAGGGTTGGATTGATCGGGTATTTGTTTCAGGGCTATTTTATGGCGGTAAAAGAATTTATGGAAAAGGCGGAATGCAGGGCAAGAAAGCCTTGGTTTGCACCACGCTTGGTGGACGGGAATACATGTTTGGTAATGACGGCATTCATGGCCAGCTTTACGGAGTTGCTGGTATGCTCAGGCCATTATTGCAAGGTTCTTTTGGCTATGTAGGCATGGATGTTTTAGAGCCTTTTGTCGCTTATCATGTGCCGTATATTGCCAATAAAGATAGAGAAGAAATCATACTCAATTGGCGGCAGCAGCTACTGGCAATCGATGCAATCCCTATCATGGCAATGCCTTGCTTGGATAGCTACGATGATACCTTTAAGCCCATCCGTTAATCTTAATCAGGCTGCGAAGGCCTTTAAAATTTCACTTTTAATTATTTAGTCTATGAAAGCTCATTATGCGTGAATCAATGGATTTTGACGTACTGATCGTCGGCGCTGGTCCTGCTGGTTTATCCGCAGCCATTCGTCTCAAACAACTGAATGCCAATATTAATGTTTGTCTCATTGATAAAGGCGCTGAAGTAGGCGCCCATATTTTGTCTGGGGCTATTATGGATCCCCGTGCATTAAATGAGCTGATTCCTGATTGGAAAGAAAAGGGCGCTCCATTAAATACTTTGGTAACTGAAGATCAGTTCATTTTTCTTCAACAGTCCAGTGGCTTCAAAGTACCCGGTTTTTTAGTGCCCGATAGTTTGCAGAATGAAGGCAACTACGTGGTTAGTCTTGGTCAAGTAACGCGTTGGCTGGGAGAGCAAGCGGAAGCGCTAGGCGTAGAAATTTATGCTGGTTTTGCCGGTGCCGAAGTGCTTTATGACGAAAATGGTGCGGTGAAGGGCGTAGCCACCGGTGATATGGGCGTTGGTCGTGATGGAAAACCAACGGCCAGTTTTCAGCGTGGCATGGAGCTGCTCGCAAAATACACCTTGTTTGCTGAAGGCTGTCGTGGTGAATTGGGCAAGCAGTTAGAGGCCAAGTTTAATCTGCGCGATGGTGTCGATCCGCAAACTTACGGCCTTGGCATTAAAGAGCTTTGGGAAATTAAGCCTGAGTATTTTCAATCTGGTTTGGTCGTGCATAGCGCAGGTTGGCCTTTAAAATCTGACACTTACGGTGGTGGTTTTCTCTATCACTATGGCGACAATCTAGTCTCCATCGGCTTTGTGGTGGGACTTGCTTACAGTAATCCCTATTTATCTCCTTTCGAAGAATTCCAGCGGTTCAAGACTCATCCGAAAATAAGAAAGTTTTTTAAAGGGGCAAAGCGCCTCGCTTACGGCGCAAGAGCCATTGCCGCCGGTGGTATTCAATCGTTGCCTAAGCTGGTGTTTCCTGGCGGTGCGCTCATCGGTGATGATGCTGGCTTCCTTAATGCGTCACGTATCAAGGGTTCGCACGCAGCCATAAAAACCGGCTCACTCGCGGCTGAAGCTATTGCTGATGCCTTAGCTGAGGGCAGGGCGCTGGATGAACCCTATGCATATCCGGAAAAATTTCGCGCTTCATGGCTTTATGCCGAGCTCTATAAGGCACGCAATTTCAAACCTTATATGAGCAAAGGCACTAATATTGGTGCTTTGCTGGTGGGTGTGGATCAGCTATTACTTAAAGGTAAGGCACCTTGGACTTTGCGTAATAGCGCAGATCATACCAAGCTCAAGTTAGCCGCCGAAAGTCAGCCTATTGATTATCCTAAACCTGATGGGGTGCTCACTTTTGATCGACTTTCTTCTGTTTTTCTGTCCAATACCAATCATGCAGAAGATCAACCCTGCCATTTGCAGTTGAAAAATGCAGATACTGCTATTACGTTAAATTTGAAGCAATATGATTCTCCAGAACAGCGCTATTGCCCAGCAGGTGTCTATGAAATTATGCGGGATGAAGCTGGCAATAATCCACGTTTGCAAATTAATAGTCAAAATTGTGTTCATTGTAAAAGTTGCGACATTAAGGATCCTAGCCAAAATATAAACTGGGTGGCGCCACAAGGTGGAGAAGGTCCGATTTATCAAGGCATGTAAGTTTTAGCCGGTAGTGAGCTTCGCTTTTACTCAAAAAAGTTAGATCTATTCAGAATAAGAGGGTGTGCAAGATGGAAATGAAAGTGAATGTTTTTAAGCAGAAGTTACTGGCAGGTGTAGCCCAGTATGGGCTTTGGATGGGGCTGTCTGAAACGTTTAGCGCAGAAATATCCGCTGGTGCAGGGTTTGATTGGCTACTGATTGATGCAGAACACGGCCCTAACGATTTAAGAACAATCTTGGCGCAACTTCAGGTGATTGAACCCTATAACTCACAAGCGGTTGTGCGCCCAGCGCAGGGTGACCATGTTTTAATCAAGCAATTGCTTGAAACTGGCGTACAAACACTACTGATACCAATGGTTGAAACTGCCGCACAAGCTGAGGGTTTGGTGCAGTCCATGCGTTATCCTCCACACGGTATTCGTGGTGTTGGAAGCGCGCTTGCTAGAGCGTCTCGTTGGGGGCGAATTGCTGACTATACGCATCGCGCTAATGATGAGATGTGTTTGCTGGTTCAGGTTGAGACAAGAACCGGATACGATAATCTTCAAGCTATTTTGGATGTTCCTGGCGTAGATGGTATTTTTTTTGGGGCGGCGGATCTTGCTGCATCTTATGGCTATCTTGGTGAATCGAATCACCCTGAAATCGTAAAATTGATACTAAGTGGTCTTGAGCAGGTAGTCAAAAATGGTAAATATGGCGGCGTTTTATGTGGAGACAAGCAGCTTGTCATGAAATATAAAGATGCAGGCGCACGTTTTATCGCGGTTGGGGTTGACTCAATGTTATTGTCTGCTGCCACTACAGCACTTTGCAATGAATATAAGATGTCTGAGGTGTCGAAGGGAATCGCAAATCATTACTAATCGATGGAATGAGATCTTTATAAAGGCTTCTATTTAAGTTATTTGAGTCACTTTTTACTCGCGTGTTATGTCGGCTAAGCACGGCTCTCCTTATATTCAGGCTATATGCAAAATTACATTTTCCACCCCTACGACAATCGATAGTGTATCATCGCCAAATTGGAGTGAAGTATGGATCTTAGGCATCTAAAGAATTTTATCGCAGTGGCGGAAGAGCTGAATATTGGGCGCGCCGCACTGCGTTTGTATATATCGCAGCCTCATCTCACGCGTCAAATTCAGCAGCTGGAAGAGGAGCTCGATGTTGAGTTACTTGTACGTACGTCAAAAGGCGTTGAGCTAACTCAGGCGGGAGAATTGTTCCTTGAGGAGGCGCGTAATATCCGTTCTCTAATGGAGCAAGGAATTGAGCGTACAAAGCGAGCAAGTCAGGGTAAGTTGGGTAGAATTGACATTGGGATATTTGGTACAGCTATACTTCAAGCGATTCCAGAGATTCTGCGTCAATTTCGAGAAACAAATCCCGATGTCAAAGTTGTTTTACATCCAATGACTAAAGATGGGCAAGTGGAAGCGCTAAGGCAAAAACGTATTAGCCTTGGTTTCCACAGAATGCCGCATCTGCTCCCTGATATCGAGAATTTATTAATTGTTAAAGAGAAGCTTTATTTAGCAATTAACTCAGACCATATCCTAAGTCAACAGGAGTCGGTCTCTTTTATGGAATTAGCAAAATACCCGCTGGTACTTGTTTCCACTGAGTCTAGGCCTAACTTCGTTGATAGAATTGTTGCGCTTTGTAGGGATATGGGTTTTGTCCCTCAAATTTCACAAGTGGTCGGCGATATTCTTAGTGGCGTAGCTTTAACAGCTGGCGGATTTGGATTCACAGTGATTCCAGAGTCTGCAACGAATTTGAATCTTTCTGGAGTGGTGTATCGTCGGTTTAACGACGCCGATGCTGCTACTGTGGATTTAAGTTGCATCTATCGCAAAGATGATACGTCGGCTTTGGTGCGAGCTTTCTTGGATGCGATTCGAACGTTTATGGAACAGCAGGATGAAAAGTAATCGGTCATTCTATTAGTTTATTTTTTTATAAGTTTTAAAGCTAATTTTAGATATTAGTAACTTATTCAGCCAGTTCTTAATTTGCTAGATGTGATTAATTCACTAGCTAAATAAGTGTGTTCCAAATAGATCATTCAGTATTCCCTCAGCTCTTTCTAGCATGAAATCACGAAACGACTCGGCGGCATGCGTTGCGCTCAGTGTGTTGGGCGTGACTATATACCAGGTGCGAATAATTGGTGTATCTTGAATATCTAGTATTACAATTTTCTTGTTGACCAGTTCATTGCCTATGGTATGCAATGAAACAAACGAGATGCCTAAGTCAGCCATCACCGCTTGTTTGATAGTTTCGTTACCGGACATTTCCATACTCATTTTTAGAGAGAGGCCCTGTTCGGAAAGATACTTTTCCATAATGTATCGAGTTCCAGAGCCAGACTCTCTAAAAATCACATCGGTCTGATTTAGAATATTAGCGGGTAAGCTTTGTTTTCCCGCCAAGTAGTGCGATGGGCTAGCGATAAATCCATGGGGATGGCTAGCAATTAGATGGGCATTGGCATTAATGTGCTTAGGCGGCTTGCCCATTATCGCGACATCAATTTCACATTCTCGCAATAACTCAATCAACTCTTGTCTATTTTTAACAATTATCTTGATTTGTATACTGGGATAAACTTTTTTGAATTCCACCAATATGGTAGGCAAGAAATAGCGAGTATTACTGACAAGGCCAATTTTAAGTATACCCATTTCAGTACCGCGTAAGTTCTCCATTACATCTCTAGCTTCATTCAAGGTACGAACCACTCTATTTGCATAAAGTAGAAAGTGCTCACCTGCCGATGTCAGTGTAATTTGTTTGCTTTCACGGTTAAATAAGCTGATGCCGATATCACCCTCCATTTCCTTTATTTGCAGAGAAACTGCAGAACCAGTGATATTTAAGTCAGCCGCGGCTTTAGTAAAGCTTTGGAATTTGGCTGCACTAAGAAAAATTCTTATTTGCCGTAATGTTAAATTTCGCATAAGTAAAACTCAAGGGTTGCCAAAGAATTAGTCAATTTACTTTAATCAATATGCACTCTATATTGAGTGTCATGCCGTTGGTAAGCCATTCAAATCTAACATTAGACTACACAAGAAAGAGCGAGAGATTTTATGGAACGTTTGACTGAAAGTAATGCTGATAATAGAGCAACACTACCACAATATTTGGTTGCAGCGACACTTTACTTACCTAGGGGTAACGCATTAAGTAGCGTGTTATTGAATATTGCTGATAGTACTAAAAAGATAGCTGCTCTTGTTGCTAAAGGGGCCTTAGCAGATATCAGCAATAAACTTGACGTTATCAATATACAAGGTGAAGAGCAGACGAATATCGATGTATTAAGTAATGACATATTTATTGCCGGCCTTAAACAGAGTGGTCTAGTTGTCGGTGTTGTTTCAGAAGAGCTAGAGGCGCCCTATTTAATAGCAAAATCTTCAGGAGGCGAGGAGTTTTTTGTAGTGTTTGATCCATTAGATGGCTCATCCAATGTTAGTGTAAATGTCTCTACAGGATCTATTTTTTCTGTACTACCTGCACTCAAAGATAAATCGCAGTCTTGCAATTTTTTGCAATCTGGTGATACGCAACTTGCCGCCGGTTATGCTCTGTATGGCCCTTCAACTATGTTTGTTCTGACCATTGGAAATGGTGTTCAAGGATTTACCTTAGACGCTGAAACGCAAGAATTCATCTTAACGCACCCCAATATTAAAATTCCCGCAACAACTTCTGAATTTGCTATTAATGCTAGTAATGAGCGTTATTGGGAATTGCCAGTAAGAAATTATGTTAAGGGTTGTCAGGATGGTGCGACTGGCATTAGAGAAAGAGACTTTAATATGCGATGGGTGGCCAGTATGGTGGCTGATGTACATCGTATTTTAATGCGTGGTGGTGTCTATCTTTACCCGACCGACTATAAACTACCCATCAAATTGGGGCGACTCAGGCTGCTTTATGAAGCCAATCCGATTAGTTTTATTGTGGAGCAGGCCGGTGGAAAAAGCTCAACCGGTCGCATGCGTATTTTGGAAATAGAGCCTGATGAAATTCACCAGCGTGTGCCAGTCATTATGGGCTCGCACTTAGAAGTGAGCTTGATTGAGTGGTATCACAGTGAATTTGATTCAGCTTTAGTGCAAGACAGAACTTCATACACGTTAGATAACGCTCAGCTTAGCTAGCACAAAAAAATAGGGAAAATATGGCGCTTATTTCGTTAAGACAATTGTTAGATCATGCTGCCGAATTTAGTTATGGTCTACCTGCTTTCAATATCAATAATATGGAGCAAATACAAGCTATCCTTCAGGCCGCGGATGAAATGGATAGCCCTGTAATCTTGCAAGCTTCAGCTGGGGCTAGAAAATATGCAGGGGAGCCATTTCTAAGAAAAATGATCGAAGCTGCTATTGAGCAATATCCACATCTGCCGATTTGCATGCATCAGGATCATGGCGCATCTCCAGCTGTTTGTCAGACGGCCATTCGTAGTGGATTTTCTAGTGTGATGATGGATGGTTCACTGCAAAGTGATGCGAAAACGCCTTCATCCAGTGCCTACAACATTGATGTGACTACTCGAGTGGTTGAAATGGCTCACTCTGTAGGTGTTTCTGTTGAAGGTGAGTTGGGCTGTTTAGGCTCACTTGAGACTGGTTTGGCTGGTGACGAAGATGGTAGTGGCGCTACAGGGGTTTTAAATGAATCACAATTACTGACGGACCCAAATGAAGCTGCAGAATTCGTTAAAGCTACACAAGTGGATGCGCTAGCTATTGCGATTGGCACTAGCCATGGTGCGTATAAATTTAGCCGCCCACCCAGTGGTGATATTTTGGCAATTGATAGAATTAAAGCCATACATCAGCGTATACCTAACACACATCTTGTTATGCATGGTTCATCTAGCGTTTCCCAGGAATCGTTGGCAACGATCCGTCAATATGGTGGAAAAATTAAGGAAACTTATGGTGTGCCTATTTCTGAAATTGTTGAAGGCATTAGACATGGTGTGCGTAAGGTTAATATTGATACCGACCTTCGCCTAGCAATGACTGCTGCCATCAGAAAAAAAATGTCTGAAAGTCCTGAAGAATTTGATCCTCGTGCTTTTTTTAAAGCAGCTATTTCTGCTGCACAACAAGTTTGTAAAGAGCGTTTTGATGCCTTCGGAAGTGCAGGGCAAGCAAGCAGAATAAGGGTTATTACAATGGATACTATGGCAGCGAGATATCTTAAAGGTGAATTAAGAGCCGTTGTTAATTAGTAGAATAAAATGAATTGAGAGTCTAGATTATGCATATTCAATCAGAGGTGATTGATAGATGATTATTGGTCAAGAAAATAGTTTTCACCATATTTTAGGTTAAGTTAAAGGGTTCTCTAGGATGAATTATTTGCATAATGCTTGGTATGTTGTTGCACTATCTTCAGAGGTAGGTAGCCAAGATTTGTTTAGTCGAAAAATACTTGATCAGTCATTGATGGTTTATAGGCGAGAAGATGGCGAAGCCGTTACACTGCTAGATCGATGTCCTCACCGCTTTGTCCCACTGCACTTAGGTCGGCGTGTAGGTGATGATGTTGTCTGTAAGTATCATGGGTTGCGCTTTAACTGTTCCGGAAAATGTGTTGAGAGTCCTCATGGGGATGGCAACATTCCTAAAACAGCAGTCGTTCGTAGCTTTTTAACTTATGAATGTCATGGTTTTATTTGGGTCTGGATGGGGAGTTCGGACCTAGCAGATGTTAAAAAGATTCCTAAATATAGTTTATTAGATGATGGACATCAAAATTCTAAAGCTTATTCCTATATGAAAGTGGATGCTCATTATGAAATTATCGTAGATAACATTATGGATCTTAATCATGTTGATCATCTTCACTGTCCTTTAGTTAATTCGGCAGGAAAGCAAGGCTTGAATGTTCCCAAAGTCATTGAGGATGGTAATGATGTAAGTGTGCGTTGGGATTGGCATCAAGATCCGCCAATGGACTTATTCTCCGCATTCTTGCCCAAACCGGGGCGCGATGCTGCACATCATGTTTGCGTGGTTTGGACGGCGCCATCATCAATTTTACTCACGACTAGTGTCGCTCAGGAGTGTGCTGATGACGATGGTTTGATTTCGTGGGATCATCACCTGATGACGCCTGAGACCGAAACCTCGACACATTATTTTTATGCTACTCGACGTAATTGGCTTGTTGATGACGCCGTACTTAATAAGGTCAAGATCGATGGAGCAATTGAAGCCTTTAATATTGTAGATCGACCATTTATTGAGGCGGCACAGCTTGAGATGCAAACGGCCGATTTAAATTCACTTAAACCTGTTTTGCTTTCAAGAGACGCTGCCCCAATTAGAGCTCGACGCAAGCTGCAAATGTTAATCGTCCAAGAAAGATGATTTTCTTAGAATCATTTCATAAGTTTATTGAAACTCGATGCTAATTTAGGTGCTTTATGTTTTTTTAAACGCACAATTTAATCAAGTAATTAGTTGAATAAAATTCAAATGTAATTTTGATATATCAATCAAAGGTAGTCACTGATGCGACGTAAATTGGTAGTAGGTAATTGGAAGCTGAATGGCAGTCTCGTCAAAAATGAGGTGCTGATGTCAGACATGCTGAAGCGTATGAATGGCATGAAAGCAGCCGATTATGCATTATGCGTACCATATACTTATCTATTTCAAGCGCAAAGATTGTTGATGGGAAGCAATATTCTTTGGGGAGCGCAAAATGTAAGTCAGTATGAGGATGGTGCATACACATCTTCAATCTCAGCGCATATGATTGCTGATTTCGACTGTAGCTTTGCAATCATTGGCCATTCTGAACGCCGCGCATTGAGTAATGAGAGTAATCAGAAAGCAGCCAAAAGATTTGCAAGGGTAGTTAGTGCAGGCATTACCCCAATCTACTGCGTGGGAGAAACGTTACAGGAGCGCGAAGCTGGGCTTGCGGAGAATGTTGTTAAAAACCAGATACTTGCCATCACCTATGGACTGGATGACTCAATATTCGAGCAAGCAAAGCGAGTGAATACGGTAATTGCATACGAACCAGTATGGGCTATTGGTAATGGTAAGACCGCTAGTCCTCAGCAAGCACAGGATATGCATGCATTTATTCGGGATTTAATTGCTAATTTAGATGTGGAGTTTTCAAAAAAAGTACGAATTATCTATGGCGGAAGTATGACGCCTGCCAATGCGGCCGACTTAATGGCTATGCCAGACATTGACGGTGGGTTAATCGGCCGTTGCTCATTGCTACCTGATGAATTTAGTCATATTTGTAACGAAGCTAGTATCAGTCGTCATCAAGGTATGTCGCTTGTTTCACGGAGCGACATGAGCTGCACTAAGCTTGCTGCGATTAATTAGGGTCTAAAATCATATGCGTAGCTCTAGCCTAATGTTAGCATGGGTAATATTAATAAGGTTATGAGTAATCTCTCGTTATCGATTTGAAATTGAGTGCCTAAGTTTCAATTCTGAACTGCTAGCAAAGGTAAAATAACAATAAGCGTTCTGTTCACAAACGTAGCCGCCCAGAATGGTAAATACTTATCAATGAATGGTAGCCCCGATTTATAAAAGCCAACAGCTTGGTCGCTTAATGTGAAATCTGTGTTATTAATTGAAGGAAAGTTTCCTTTTTATTAAGCATTCCAGGCCCACTGTGTACCTGAGAAATAACCTTCAACATTAAGTAAACTAGCGCTGGGTGCATACCTTCTTTAATAATAAGTATCGTTGTTGGAGCCACTAAACTTATATCGTGAGAGGGAATGTTGCGTTCAAGGTTTAGCGCGCCTTCAGGTAAAACAAAGCCATCCAGCTGGTACTTATCCTCGTCAAATGTATTGGGCTGCGCCTGCTCCTTGCAGGCTTAAAACCTGCCACCTACGGCGGCTTCATTTACCAAGGCTATCGCCTAAGACCCAAGCTACCTACTCACTGGGGTTGATGCGATAGCATCGTGGTTGCCTAATAGCTTTTG